>Ga0076035_102_pt1 | contig 83204 bp, 96 predicted proteins | sample RifGroB1_FD_68132 | JGI IMG/M metagenome (GOLD analysis project Ga0076035, IMG submission 68132) | Parcubacteria bacterium GW2011_GWB1_43_8b | reverse complement strand
ACCCGCCTAAGTTTTTCCATAACTTGGACAGATGATTTGGTTTGGGTCGCTCTTTTTGGTTATTTACATAAATTTATAATATATCAACGGAAAAATTTTGGCGGGTAAAGATTTTGTCACTCCGTCGGAACGGAGACAAAGCCCTTTACCATATCTCAAATAGGACTTGTCCGCCTATTTTTTTCTTTCTGACTTCTTTGTCGGTCATAATTCCCTGTGATGTAGAAACAACAGCCATACCAAATCCTTGTCTTACCGGTCTGATTAGTTGGTGTTTTTTATAAATCCTTCTTGAGGGAGTGCTGATAAATTTCAGTCCGTCAATAGCTCCTCTGTCTTTCTCGTAGGCCAGGATAATGTCTAGAAATTTTTTCGGTCCCCTCCCCTTTTTCTCGAAACCGGCAACAAACCCGTTTTCCACCAGAACAGAAACTATTTTCTCATCCAGTTTGGAAAAAGAATATTTTATTCTTTCTTTGCCCACCGCCTGGGCGTTTTTTAGTTGTGTTAGAAGATCAATGTAACTCATGCCGTTTTTACCTAAGAGCGATAATATCGCTTATCTCTTGAGATTTAATATTTTAACTGATAAATATTTTGTTTGTTTTAATAATCTAACATCCAACTATCTAACGGGGTAAAGGTTTTGTCACTCCGTCGGAACGGAGACAAAGCCCTTTACCATGATGATTTCTTTACTCCCGGAATTTCCCCTCGCGAGACCATTTCCCTAAAACAAATACGGCACAAATCAAAATCCCTGATATATCCCCTCTTTCGGCCGCAACGAAAACATCTTCTTACGCTCCGAGTAGAATATTTAGGTTTCTTTTTGGATCTGGCAATTACTGATTTCTTGGCCATACTATGTGATTCTAATATGCTAATTTTATACTAATCCACTAATTGCTAATAAATCCCATTCGCAATTCGCTATATTGGCATTACATTCGCAGATTAGCATCATTTAATTTTTTTTAAATACAAATCCCAATTTTTTATACAATTCTAATGCCTCTTCTCTTTTTCTGGCTCTGGTAACAAACGTTATCTGGAACCCAAAGTCGACATTTGAAACATCCTGCTCAATCTCAGGAAAAATGACTTGTTCCTTGATACCGAGGTTGAGATTACCTTCCTCATCAATATTTTTCAAGCTAATTCCTCTAAAATCTCTTACGCGGGGAAGGGCGGTTTTTATCAACCTATCGGTAAAATCATACATTCTTCTTCCCCGAAGAGTGGCTCTCAGACCCACAACCTGACCCTCTCTCACTTTAAACCCGGATATGGATTTCTTGGCTTTCTGAAGAGACGGTTTCTGACCGCAAATGACAGAAAACTCTTTAATAATTTCCGGCAATATCTTATCGGTGAAATTGGGACGCTGTCCGGCCTTGCCGATTCCGGCATTAACTACCACTTTTTCCATTTGAGGAATAATGTGAATATTTTTTATTCCCAATTCTTTCTCCAGTTCCGGTCTTATTTTTTTCTGATATCTTTCTTGAAGAGTTTGGTGAGTCATGTTACGTATTTTCTTCCAATAAAAATCTAAATGGCAGCTTTACATTTTTTACAGTAGCGAATTTTTTCTTTTTGACCCGTTTGATAGCCGATTTTGGAAGCTTGTCCGCAAGAAGGGCAAATCAACTGAACATTTGACAGGTCCAGCGGCCGGGAAACAATAATTATCTCTCCTTTTTCCCCCTGTTTCTTGGGACGGACATGTTTTTTGTACTGATTAATTCCCTCAACCAAAACCTTGCCCCCTAAAGGAAAGGATTTAATTATCTTGCCGGTTTTACCTCTGTCTTTACCGGCAATCACTTTTACGTTGTCTCCTTTTTTCAATTTCATGCTGTTTTTGTTCAAGAGTGAAGGGAGGTCTGACTTCCCGAAGCGATTGGTTATAATATCGCTTATCTCTTGAGATTTAATATTTTAACTGATAAATATTTTGTTTGTTTTAATAATCTAACATCCAACTATCTAACGGGGTAAAGGTTTTATACCTCTGCCAGAACGGAGATAAAATCTAAACAATTTCCTGTGCCATGGTGAATATTTTTTCAAAACCCTTTTCTTTAATCTCTCTGGGAATCGGTCCGAAAATTCTGGTAGATCTGGGCTCTTTCTTATTATCAACGATAACGGCTGCATTTTCGTCAAAGCGAACATAAGAGCCGTCTTTCCTTCGAAAAACCCTCTTCTGTCTGACAATAACCGCCCTAACCTTGTCTTTTTTGACAATCGGTTTTCTTGGTTCAGCTACCTGAACTGAGGCGATAACCACATCCCCAATTTGGGCATAATGACGCTTAGTTCCGCCCAAAATTCGGAAACACCTGATTATTCTGGCACCTGAGTTGTCGGCTACTTTTAAAATCGATCTTTCTTGTATCATATTGTTATTTATCAGTGTCTTGTTCTAATTCTTCGGACTGTTTTTTAACGCCTGATTTTATCAATTCCACTATCCGCCATCTTTTTTCTCTGGAAAGCGGACGGGTTTCTTCAATGGCCACCAAATCTCCGATTTTAAATTCGTTTTTTTCGTCGTGAACCTTAAATCTTTGGCTGATTTTGTAGAATTTTTGATAGCGAGGATGTTTTTTTAAGCGGGTTATCAAAACAACCCGAGTCTTATTCATTTTGTCGGAAACAATTTCTCCGGTTAGCCTTCTTTTTTTAGTTATTTGATTAGTCATGTTTTTTCTCATTAATAACGGTCAGGGTAACTGCGATTTCTTTTCTGATTCTTCGGATATCTTTAATACTTGCCGTTTTCCCCGATTTCAAATCAAAATTAAGTTTTTCCAGCTTCTCTTTCAGATCGGCGGTGATTACTTCCAGTTCTTCCGCGCTCTTACTTCTTAATTCTTTAACCTTATCGCGTTTCATGCCGTTATTTTTCTATAACTCTTGTTCTTACCGGCAGCTTATGAGCCGCTTTTGCCAGCGCCTCTCTGGCCTGTTGAGGAGGAAGACCGTCCACCTCAAAAATAACTCTCCCCGGCTTGACCGGAAAAACGTAATGGTCTACCGCCCCTTTGCCTCCTCCCATGGTCAATTCCGGCGGCCTCTGGGTGATTGGTTTATCAGGAAATATTCTAATCCAGACTTTTCCTCCTCTTTTAGTAAAGTGAGAGATGGCTTTTCTGGCAGCTTCAATCTGTTTGGAATTAACATAAGAGGCACTCAAAGATTGAAGACCGAAATTCCCGAAACTCAGTTTTGTTCCTCGAGTCTCTACCATTCTCTTTCTTGATCTTCCTTTTTGCCACTTTCGATGTTTTGTTTTCTTGGGTTGTAACATGCCGTTTTTATCCAAGAGCGAAGCGATTGGTTATAAAACCGAGCATCCCGCCCTTTCTTAACTGTTTCAATTTATATTATTATCGTTACATATTGTTTATACACTAATCCCCACCTCCCATCAATTATGAAAGGGCGGGGTTGTTGGGACGTTATCAGTCGCTACGCTTCTGGACGTCCCTAACAATTTCCCCCTTATATATCCATACTTTAATTCCAACCGTTCCATAAGTAGTAAAGGCGGTCGCTTCCCCGTAATCAATGTTGGCCCTTAATGTTTGAAGAGGGAGATTTCCAGAGGCAAACCATTCGGCTCTGGATATTTCGGCGCCATCCAGCCTGCCGGAGATTCTTATCTTCGCCCCTTTTACTTCCTTGTTCTGCATTATCTTTTCAAGATACTTCTTAGAAGTTCTCCTAAACGGCATTCTTCTTTCTATGTCCCAAGCAATGCTTTGAGCAGTCACCTGGGAAGAAACTTCATATCTCTTAATTTCCTCAATATTGATACTCAAAACCGCTTTTTCCTTTATGTTATTTTTCTTTCTCAAAAGATTTATTTCAGAGTTCAAAAGGTCAATAAGTTCTTCAATGCCCTTACCTCCCCGACCGATAATTAACCCCGGTTTGGCGGCCTTGATAGCAATTTTATAATTATTAGCTGTTTTCTCTATGTTAATAGAATCTATTCCAGCCGCTCCTATTTTTTTATTGATTAAGCGGCGAATCAAAATATCTTCCTGGAGACCTTTCCCGAATTTAAAATTCTTGGGGAACCATCTGGATACCCAATCTTTGGTAATCCCCAATCTTAACAATGTTGGTTTTATCTTCTGTCCCATATTTTTATACTGATTTCCTTCTAAACATCCTTTTCAAAAACCCTCTTCTCTCCGGCTTTCCTTCTTTTCTTGTTTCTTCTTTGGGTTCTGTTTTCTTTTCCGGAGCCGGATGATGATGGATTTTAGATGATCGATCTTTGTTTTCTGCAACAACTTCCTTTTTTTCTTTCTTCACTTTCTTCGGTCTTTTAGTTTCAATAATGAATCTCGGTTCAAGCTTCTTGTCTGACTCAGCGAGAGTCAGAATAACATGGCTGGTAACTTTATGAATAGGGGTGCTTCTGCCCTGAGCTCGAGGCATCCATCTTTTGGAAATCGGCCCTTTATCTACCCGAATTTCTTTGATTATCAACTTATCAATATCCATCTTTTTATTATTAGCGCTTTCAATAGCCGATTTGAGAAGTTTTAAAATGGGCTCAGCCGATCTTCGAGGATGAAGAGAAAGCTGCCCCAGGGCCTGATTGACGGAAATATTTTTTATTAAATCAGCTACTAACCGCACTTTTCTGGGGGCAATCCTCAGGTATCTCAAACTGACCGTTGTCGACGGTAAAATACCAGAATTATTCTTTTTTGTTTCCGACTTGTTCATATTTTAGTTATTTGGTAGTAGCCGGAGGCGGCGTTGGCGCAGCAGTTGCTCCTCTTTCCAGTTCTCTTTGTATTTTTCCTCCATGCTTAACAAATTTCCTGGTTGGAGAAAATTCACCTAAACGATGACCTATCATTTCTTCCATTACCTTGACCGAAATGAAATCTTTTCCGTTATGAACCAGAAAATCATAGCCAACCATTTCCGGAGAAATCATTGAATCCCTTGACCAAGTCTTAATCGGACCATCGTCGGCTTTTTGTTTGGAAATTTTTTTCAAGAGTTTTGGGTCGATATAGGGACCCTTTTTTGAACTTCTGCTCATACAATATTATTCTAATATGCTAATTTTATGCTAATCCACTAATTGCTAATAAATCCCATTCGCAATTCGCTATATTAGCATTAGATTCGTTAATTAGCATCATGTGGTTATTTTTTAATTCTCCTCTGGATAATTAGCTTATTGGACCATTTCTTTTTGTTCCTGGTTTTCCTGCCGCCAGTAACCTTACCCCACAAAGTTTTAGGTCTCTTTGTTCCTCTTCTCTGTCTGCCTTCACCGCCCCCATAAGGATGGTCAACCGGATTCATAGCCGTTCCTCTAACAGTCGGCCTGATACCCAGCCACCTGGAACGTCCGGCCTTACCGACATTCATCAAAGAATAATCGGGATTGGACATTTGCCCCAGAGAAGCAAATCCGTTCCAAAGGACTTTTCTTATCTCGCTTGAAGGCATTTTTAAGCTGGTGTAGCCGGCGTCGTGAGCTAAAATTTCGGCGTAAGAGCCGGCTGAGCGTGCCAACTGTCCCCCTTTTCCCGGAATAACTTCTATATTGTGAACCAAATAACCAACGGGAATATTTTTTAAAACCATTCGGTTGCCGTCTTTGAGGGGTGTCTTCTGAGAAACAATAATGGAATTTCCGACCTGAGCCGATTGGAAAGCGAGAATATAGCTCCTCTTTCCATTCTGGTAAAGAATACGGGCAATAAAAGCTGTGCGGTAAGGATCATATTCAATAGCCTCAATTTTGGCGGGGATATTCAAAACATTTTGTTTAAAATCGACTATTCGATAAAGTCTTTTGTGACCTCCTCCCTGATGACGGACGGTAATTCTTCCCTGGCTATTTCGCCCCGATCTCTCTTTTAATTTTTTAGTTAAAGTCTTAAAAGGCCTGTCTTTAGAAAGGTTACTAGTCTCAATAGCAGTCATGTGTCGGCGCGATGGAGTTGTAGGTTTGTAAAATTTCATACTCTAAATGATTCTAATATGCTAATTTTATGCTAATCCACTAATTGCTAATAAATCCCATTCGCAATTCGCTATATTGGCATTACATTCGCAGATTGGCATCGTGTCGTTATTTATTGCCTGTGATTTCTATCTTCTGTCCTTTTTTTAAAGTGACGATTATTTTCTTTAGTCCCGGCTTTTCTTTTTCTATTCCTTTAAAATATTTCGGTTTTGGTTTTTTCTTGAGAGAAGAAACACCAGTGACATTGACCGAATATAATTTCTCTATTTGTTTTTTGGCCTCCGATTTATTAGCCTCCCGGGAAACCAAAAATACATATTTCCCCATCTCCGAAAGAGCCATTGTTTTTTCAGTAATCAGCGGTTGGTGAATCAGAAGATGCTGACGGTTTTTACCGTCGTTTTTTATCTTTACATCCGCAACCTTGCTAGTCGGAATGTTTTTTTCTTTTTTTTCTTTTTCTTCTTTTTTTGTTTTTTTGAACAAACCCATATTCGAAAATTTCTAATTTCCCTGCCTGCCGGCAGGCAAGCAATATCTAATTTTCAATGAAATTATTTGATTCCTAAATTAGATATTCTAAATCTCATTAGAAATTGGTAATTAGATATTAGTTATTTTACTTTATAGTGATTGACTATCTCCTCCACCGCTTCTTTCTCAATAATTACCACTTTGGGTTTGAGGAGGTCATAGACATTTAAAGAAAGCGGGGAAAGGCAGCTGACGCGAGGAATATTTTTAATGGCTTTTTCATTGTCTTTATTGGTTGTTTTTAAAATAATCAAACTGGTGTTTTTCGGACTAATTATTTTTCCCAAGGCCTTACTGGCATTCTTCGTCTTTGCCCCTCCTTCCCATTTCAGCGAGTCCACTATGAAAATACCATCATCGGAATACTTCTTGGAAAGAACGGAAAAAATCGCTCCCTTTTTCATTTTTTTGGGAAAATTCTTTTCAAAAATTTTGTCTTTCCGAGGGCCGTGAGTCACTCCCCCTCCTTTCCACAAAGGAGAGCGAATGGAACCATGTCTAGCCCGGCCGGTGCCTTTTTGTCTCCACGGTTTCTTACCGCCGCCCCTAACTTCTGCTCTGTCCTTGGCATGAGCCACCGTGTTGCGGCTGTTAGCTTGCTGGGTCAAAAGCGCTTGGTGAACCAAGTCCGGATTCCATCTAGCACCGAAAACATAATCAGGAACATTGACTGTTCCGACCTTTTCATTATTTAAATTGTGAACAGGAATCTCCATGATTTTCTCTACCAATTACTAATCACTTACTAATATACGAATCTTCTTATTGGTATATTGGTACATAATTCGTAATTAGTAGAATTAATTAATTTTCTGTATCAATAAAATATTCTTTTTATTTCCCGGAACCGGACCTTTAATCAATAAAAATCCTTTTTCTTTGTCTGTCTCAACAATCTCTGTTTTAATGGTTACTTTTTCATTTCCCATTCGGCCAGCCATTTTTTTTCCTTTGACCACTCTTTGAGGAGCGGTCGCTCCCAAAGAACCGGGAGCTCTATGGCGATTTTTCTGGCCATGAGTTTTGGGGCCTCCATGAAATCCGTGTCTTTTGACTACTCCCTGGAAACCTCTTCCCTTTTCATACCCGCTGATTTTTATTTTATCTCCCTTATTGAATGCGGAAATGTCAATTTTGTCCCCAATGGTGTAATTAACTTCCAAATTATTCGGTTTAAATTCCCTTAAAAAGCGAAACTTCCCTAAATCTTTTCCGCCTGAGGCAGACAAATGTCCCGCCATGGCTTTATTTATTTTTTTAATAGATGAATCGTAACCAACTTGGAAAGATTGATAACCATCCTTTTCCTGGGTTTTGACCTGGGTAACGGTAACCGGGCCGGCTTGAACGACAGTTACCGGAATAACTTTTCCATCTTCATCCCAAATCTGATCCATTTTCACTTTTCGGCCGATAAGAAAGCTCATGCGATAATTTTCTGAATTTTTATTCCCATAAACAATTTAGCTAAAATCATCAGCACCCCGCTCTAATTTTGCCAACGTTTCACCAAGCGAAGTGCGAGGAGTGAATAACTTCATCCTTCCCTAGGGCGAAGCGCTTCGCTCGTAAGGAGTGTGACTATTCGTCACTCGCGCTCCGCAAATATAAACAAGAGCAAAATTAGGGCGGGGTAAATGTTTTGTAACTTCATTCGCTGAAGCGAATTCAGACAAAATGGTTTAAAAACGGCTCAAGACAACCTTGTCTTGGCCCTTTTATCTGCTTATAAATTTTCAAAAGGGTAGGATAAATCTAGCAAAAACAATGGCGGATGTCAACTTTTTATACTATTCTTCTAACTTAAAAACCCTCCGTTTAGATCAGAGGGTTTTTAAATTTAAACAAAATTATTCGCATGTGCGTTTTCGTTAACGCTTTTCGCATACCTTAAATCAATTTTATTTCCACTTCTACACCCGAAGGAAGATTGAGGTTAGAAAGAGATTCCACTATTTTCTGGTCGGGATTGAGAATCTCCACCAGCCGCTTATGAACTCTCATTTCAAATTGATCTCTGGAGTCCTTGTGAACAAAAGTGGAACGATTGACGGTGTATCTCCTGATTTCCGTCGGCAAAGGAATCGGCCCGACCACCTCGGCACCATTTCTCTGGGCAGTATCGATAATCTGCTTAGTGGAAGTATCAATCAAACGATGGTCGTATGATTTTATTTTGAGTCTTATTTTATTTTTTTCAACGTCCTTCTTGGGTGACATGAGTACATTTTCTCTACGAACTACGAATCGTGTACTAATATACGAATGAATTTAACCTTTCGTACTTTCGTAATTATTTCGTATTTCGTAGCGCTTTACTTTGAAATCTTTGTGATTGATCCTGCTCCCACCGTTTTGCCTCCCTCGCGGATAGCGAATTTCTGTTTTTCCTCCAAAGCCACCGGGGTAATCAACTGGACTTTCAAATTAATCGTGTCACCGGGCATAACCATTTCGGTGCCTTCCGGCAAAATTACTTCTCCGGTAACATCGGTTGTTCTCAGATAGAACTGGGGTTTGTAACCCTTGAAGAAAGGAGTGTGACGTCCACCTTCTTCCTTGGTCAGCACATAGACCTGAGCCTCAAAATCGGTGTGGGGAGTAATCGTCCCCGGTTTGGCGATAACCTGTCCCCTTTCCACATCTTCTTTCTTGAGACCCCTTAAAAGAATTCCGACATTGTCTCCGGCTCGTCCTTCGTCCAAGAGCTTGTTAAACATTTCAATTCCGGTAACAACCGTTTTCTGGGTAGCTCTTAAACCGATTACCTCCACTTCTTCATTGACTTTAACAATTCCTCTATCTACCTTTCCGGTAACAACCGTTCCTCTTCCTTCAATGGAGAAAATATCTTCAATTGGCATCAGGAAGGGCTTATCGGTATCTCTCACCGGCTCAGGAATGTATTCGTCTAAGGCCTTAATCAAATCAATAATCGGTTTGGCCTCTTCACTATCGGCAGAGGAAGTTTCCAAAGCTTTCAAAGCAGAACCTCTAATAATCGGTGTTTCGTCTCCGGGGAATTCGTACTTTTTCAAAAGTTCTCTGATCTCGGATTCAACCAAATCAACCAATTCCGGGTCGGAAACCATGTCTACTTTATTGAGAAAAACAACAATTCTGGGAACACCCACCTGTCTGGCCAAAAGAATATGTTCTCTGGTTTGAGGCATAGGACCATCGGTCGCGGCGACTACCAAAATAGCTCCGTCCATCTGGGCAGCTCCGGTAATCATGTTTTTGATGTAGTCAGCGTGGCCGGGAGCATCGATATGGGCATAGTGCCTTTTTTCCGATTCATACTCGGAATGGTGCAATGCGATAGTGATACCTCGAGTCTTTTCCTCGGGAGCATTGTCGATTTGGTCCACTCCCTCTTCTTTGGTGATTAAACCTTTCAGTTTGAGAATGTGAGTAATGGCGGCAGTCAAAGTGGTTTTTCCATGGTCAACGTGGCCAATGGTTCCAACATTAACGTGCGGTTTAGTTCTCTCAAATTTTGCTTTCTCTGCCATAATAAACTTTTTTATTTAATTTTAATTGTTAAGTTAATGCTACCAACTACGAATTACATACCAATATACCAATAATCCATATTAGTATATTCGTACACGATTAGTAATTAGTAGAAAACCTTATAATACTAAACGGGAATACTGTTTATGTCAATACCTTCTTCCTCTTTTTCTTCGGCTTCAACTCTTTCTTTAAGGGATTTCAAATCTTTTTCTTCTTGGGTAATTTGCTGATACTTTTCCCATTTTAAGACAACGTAAAGAGGATTTCCGTCTTGAGAAATGGTACAGGCATTCTCGGTCTCCAGTATTTTTTTTATTTTAGAAAACAGTGACATACGAATTTATGATATATAATGCGAAATAATTTTTTCTTCTTTCGCAGTATTCGCATATAATATTTTGCTGTTTCGCATTATGTTATTTATTTACAAATTCTATTCTGCTCATCTGGACCCCGTCCCCTTTTCTTCTTTTGGATAAGTTGGTGACGGTAAGATACCCTCCCGGCCTTTCTAGAAAGCGGGGGGCAATTTCGTAATAGAGTTTCTGAGCTGGCTGCTTGGGCAAACGAGAAAGAAGAATTCTCAAAGAAGCCAGATTTTGCTTCTTGGCTAAAGTTACCAGTTTTTCCGCCCGGCTTTTTAGAACCTTTGCCCGGGATTGAGTGGTAACAATCTTTCCCTTCAAAATAAGGTTGCTTATTAAACTCCTAAGAAAGGCCTTTCTTTGTCCCTTTTCTCTTCCGAATTTTTTTCCTTTCTTTAAATGTCTCATACGCTTGAGCGTAGCGATGCGAATATACTGATTTACCAATGATACGAATCCCTTATTTGTATGATTAGTATCATTTGTATATTGGCATCGATACTTAGTATCTATTTTTTACTCTTCTTTGTTGCTTTCTTGACTTCGGACTCTTTCTTTTTCGCTCCCGATTCGTCTTTAACATTAACCCCCAAGACAATTTCTATATGATCTTTAAAAATACTGGCAGCTTTATGAAGAGCCTGTGAGGGAGTGATGGTTTTATCGGTCTCGATGGTCAAAATAAGACGGTTGTAATCGGTTCGGTCCCCCACCCGCATATTTTCCACTTCGAAATTAACATTAACCACGGGAGTAAAGAGAGCATCAATGGCAATTGAGCCAATAGGTAATTTTTCTGTTTTCCTGGTTTCCACCGGTGAATATCCCAGTCCTTTTTCCACGACAATTTCCATATCCAACTCGGCACTTTTGGAGGTGATAGTCGCCAAATGAACTTCGGGATTAACTATCTCTATCTGGGCGTTGGCTTTAAAATCACCGGCGGTAATTTTCCCCGCCCCCTTTTTCTTGAGCGTTAAAACTTGCGGTTCGTCGGAAAAAATTTTAAATCTGATTTTTTTAATATTTATAGTAATATCCACCACATCCTCCAAAACATCGGAGATGGTAGAGAATTCGTGTTTCACTCCCTTGATTTTAATTTGAGTAGCGGCCGCTCCCGGAAGAGACGAAAGTAAAACTCTCCTCAAAGAATTTCCCAGCGTCATGCCGTATCCCCGATAAAGTCCGGAGATTTCAAAAACCCCTTCCGAGGCCGACTCGGAAACGGTTTTGATACTGACGTTTTTACTTAAAAAAGCGTATTCCATAAGCTAAAGCGTAGCGATGCGAATATACTGATTTACCAATGATACGAATCCCTTATTTGTATGATTAGTATCATTTGTATATTGGCATCGATACTTCAGTTTCTAACGTGAATAATAATCGACCACCAAGTTGATATTAAAAGGAAGTTCGACTGCCTGAGGCATGGATTTTACCTTACCTTCAAGTTTTTCCGGATCGATAGAAAACCACGAATCTTTGGATACCTTCAGAATATTCTTCAGATCCTTGAAGAGAAGGTGCTGTGCCATTTTTTCCTTAACTGCGACAATATCTCCAACTCTAACTTGATAAGAAGGAATGGTAACTTTTCGACCGTTGACCAAAAAATGACCGTGGCTGACCAAATGTCTTGCCATAATCAGAGAAGGAGTCAATCCCATCCGGAAAACAACGCTGTCCAGCCTCATTTCCAGTTTCTGATTGATAAAATCAATGGCTGATTTTTTGCTCTCAGAGGCCTTTTTAAAGATATTCTTCATCTGTCTTTCGGTTAAACCGTAAGAGACTTTTATTTTTTGTTTCTCCATCAGCTGAAGTTTGAATTCTGATCCTCCCCGGACAAATTTTCTTCCGTGCATTCCCGGACGGGAAGGCCTTCTGATAGTGGCGCATTTGGGAGAACTGCAACGATAAGCTTTCAGGCCAAGCTTTGTTCCCAACGCTCTTTCCTTTTTTTCTTTGGATTTTAGAAGTCTCATATGCTAAAGCGTAGCGATGCCAATATACTAATCTGCCAATGATACAAATTACTTATTTGTATAATTAGTACTTTCGTATATTGGTATTGATACTTTATACTCTTCTTATTTTTGGCGGTCGGGGGCCGTTGTGCGGTATAGGTGTGGCATCTTTAACCGAAAGAATGTTCAACCCCTGAGCGGCGATGGTTCTGATAGCTGAATCTCTTCCGCTACCGACACCCTTGACGATTACCTCTACGTTAAACAAACCGCTTCTTTTTATTTTTTCCAAAACGGTAGCTACCACCTTGGAAGCGGCAAAAGGAGTTGCTTTTTTCGGTCCGGAAAATCCAAGATTTCCCGAAGAGGACCAAGCCAAAACATTTCCTCCCTGGTCGGTAGCGGTAATAATAATGTTATTGTAGGTGGCATTGATATAAATTTTTCCCGAATCAATCTTTCTCGAAGGACCGCTTTCTTTAGCGGTTGAGGTTGTTACTTTTTTTTCTTCAGCAATCGGCTGTTCTATTTTTGTGACTATTTTCTTTTTTCCCATACTATATTATTCTAATATGCTAATTTTATGCCAATCCACTAATTGCTAATAAATCCCATTCGCAATTCGCCATATTGGCATTACATTCGCAGATTGGCATCGCGTTGCTATTTGAGTTCTACCTTTCTCTTACCGCTGCCGGCGGTCTTTCTGACGTTTCCTCTGACAGTCCGAGAATTAGTTTTGGTTCTTTGGCCTCGGACCGGCAATTTTCTCATATGTCTTGTTCCCCGATAAGCGCCGATGTTTTTCATGCGCTCAATATTGCCTCTGACAATCTGACGCAGCTCTCCTTCCACCTTGTAATGTTTTTCAATAAACTCTTTTATTTTGTTTATCTCTTCGGGAGAAAGGTCTTTGGTTCTTTTATTGACATCAATTTTAGTTTCAGCAACTATTTTTTCAGCCAAAGATTGACCTATGCCGTAAAAATAGGTTAAAGCAGTCGTTACTTTTTTTTGATCAGGAATGTTAACACCGAGTAATCGCATAGCTCTAAATGATTCTAATATGCTAATTTTATGCCAATCCACTAATTGCTAATAAATCCCATTCGCAATTCGCCATATTGGCATTACATTCGCAGATTGGCATCGCGTTGTTAGCCCTGGCGCTGTTTATGTTTGACGTTTTTACAGATAACATAAATCCTGCCCCGGCGACGAACAGTTTTACAATTCTTACACATTTTCTTGACTGAAGCTTTTACCTTCATATGCTAAAGCGTAGCAATGCAAATGTACTAATTTACCAATGATACAAATTCTTTATTTGTATGATTAGTATCATTTGTATATTGGCATCGATACTCTACAATCTCCTTGTAACAATCCCCCTCTTGCCGTCAGGACCAAGTTTCAAAAGAACCCTGTCTCCCGGCATCACTTTAATGTGGTGGATTCTCATCTTCCCCGCCAAGTGGCAAAGAATAATTCCTTGAAAAGTTTCTACCCGAAAAGTGGCTGAAGGTAAAGCTTCAACCACTCTTCCTTCCAGAGTATTGGCTTTTTCTTGGTCAGACATTAATGAAAGAAATGATAGAAAAAAACAACAATAAAGTCAAGAGTTTCCCTACCAGATTACTAATCACGTACGAATACACTAATCTAGTACCAAATACTAACTACAAAATACTATATACCATCCTCACTCCACCGCTATGTTTACCTTGTTTTGTTTATTGGGGACGCTTTTTACCCAAAAAGGCCAGAAAGAGACATTGAGTTTATCAATCCCGGCCAGTGACAGAATATAGGATTTCAGTTCAGTTTCCTTTTTGCCGACAACTTCTCTCTTTATTTTTTCAACATCCAGAGGAGCCGAGAAAACAGTGGAATATTTCAAAGGAATTTCCATTTTACCCGCTTTCCAGTCAATCTGCGGTTTTTGATAGTTTATCTCTTTTTCAACCTGAAAATATTCTTTAGAAACATTTTCCTTAAAAGCCAGCTCCTTCAAAAGCTGCAATAAATCACTTTCCTTAAAAGCAACGATAGAAATCTGGCCTTCAACAAATACGGAAAACTGACCGTTTTCATTAAGAGAGGCATCGGTTGTTTTTTTGGTAACCGAAAGATTATCGGCATCTTTCAGATAAAGGAATCCTTCCGGGAGATTAATGACCGTTCCGGAAAGAAGTGCCTCCTTTAATCTGGTTTCGGCTTCACTTTGAGCTTTGGTGACATCTTCCTCGGTAGCAAAAGAAACTTCGCCGATAGCTCCGCCAGTCATCGGTTTATCGGAACGGGCATAAAAACCGTTATATTTTTCCGTCCCCTGAAATCCAGGAATGGTGAATTTCTCCTGAGGACCGACGTTATAATCCGGCCCGGCTTTATCAGCAATCACCTGGGCATTGATGGAAGACGGCTGAAGTTTGCCATTAACCATTTTTGCCGGAGGAACGGTGATGGCTGAAATTAAACGAAAAATCTTTCCGTCAGCTGTCTGAAAACGGGTAGTGGCTACCAGAGGCTGAGAACTGGTTCCAAAATTATTAATAATAGTAATTGTTCCCTTGGCCTTGTTTTCACCAGACTTCTTTCCGGTAGGAGTAAAATTGAAAACTTGATTTCCGTTTTTGGTTAAAACCTCGGCAGGGATTTGTTTGGAATCGGCGTCTATCTGGTTGATGTTTTTGTTGGCGGTAATCGCCCCTTCAAATGACCAGTTAACTTTCTTGGTGAAAATTTTAATATCCACCTTCGGTAAGACCGAAGTCGCCAGATAAAACAAAACCACCAACAATCCGACGGCAATAACTACCCTGATTATTCTTTTAAATACTTTCTTTGGCTTCTTCTTCGTTCTCTGACTCTCTCTATCGGTCGTTTCCGGCAGCCAATCGATTTCCGGGGATACCAGCTCCTCTTCCGCTATTTTGACTTCGTCTTTTTTTTCTTCAGATTCAAAGGCTTGGGTTCTGTCCTTTGTTTTTCTGCTTTCCGATGTCCGAATAATATCCACTACTTTGATGAGTTTTTTCTTTTCCATAATCAAAAAATCAATGCATAGATTATACCAATAACGTCAGCAAATACAAAGAACACGACATCAGTACTGTATACAGTACTGATGTTTTAGACAACTTCCTGGTTATAGCATTGTTCACAATACACGATCTCTGGTCTCTCCGGAGAGTAAGAGGTCTCAAATTCATTGGGACAAGGAGTATCTCCGTGCTGGTGTTGGATGGTATTAATATAGATACCATTACTGCTTTTGGTTCCTCCACACTGACACTTCCTATGCCAGAGTTTGAGAGGATTCCTCTGTTTCAGTCTCTGATAGTGTCTGCAGTTGGGACATAATCTGGGAAGAGGAAGATTCATCCGTCTGTAGAATTGGAGTTCAGGTTCAATAATCTTGAAGGCCTCGGTACACCTCGACGCATCTTGGTCGGGGCTCCGACCTCGTCCCTTCTGGCGAGCGTCGGAGCTGTTTTTACATTCTATGACTTTTCCCACTATGTCATCAGTTACATCTTTCATATGGTCTGGTAGCTCATTACTCATTACTTCAATCTCATAACTCCTCTCTTCGGGGTCTTTCCATCGGTATCCCTGAGAGATGGCTTCTTCCTTGGTGAGGGGGAAGTATTCCTGGGCGATGGTCTCGTTATAGGCAAAGGGACTCAGTTCCGGAGGGAAGAACTCTCCATACTTATATACCCTGCCTTTGCTGTCTATATAGGGCATGTCATTCATGTGCTTTATGATCTTAGGAACCAATTCCTCGTATTCTTCCTTGGTGTATTGCTTGTTGAGAATGCAGTATTGTTTGTTACGTAATCCAATACAGCCGAAGAGATGGGAGGAAGAAAGACAAAAATAAGAATTTTGTATTTCAGAATCGTCGTCCGCAAGTATAGAAAATAAAACATTATAACCGCTGCCAACAGCAGAACCGTCATAGCTAAGCTCATGACTACCGGAAACAGTTAAATCATAGTTAGAGGAACCGCCCCTGTGGGACCAATTTATAAACTTGGAGTTTTCGAGATTATGAGAATCAAAACAAAACTGACTATTCTTTGAATTTTCAACGTAATCCCCAATAACGTTTTGACATTTCAACAAGTTTGCATACTTGTGTATGTTATTTAAAACCACTTTTTTAAAATTCAATTTGGCGTCTTGCAAACCAGAGTAATTACCAGAATTTATTTTTAAAATCTCTTTTTTATACCTATCCTTGGTGTATTGTTCATTAAAAATATAATATTGTTTGTTGCGTAGATTCACGCATCCAAAACAGTTACGACAGTTACGACAATTTGATAAAAAAGAGGAATCTAAACAGTTATGAGAATTGTAACAAAAAGATAGGCGAGAGGATTTAGTACAATTTATGCATTCGTAGCATAATTCAGATTCTTGTAAATTATAAGAATCAAGACAATCCTTTGATTTATAAATACTTTGAGAAAATGAACAGTTCTCACAGTCAAGAGCCGAGGATACTAAGTAGCAGTTTTTTATATTAATTCCCACAGCATATTCAGAATTGACAGCGTTTTTGTTTGTAATATTGGGTCGAGGAACAACCGAAGCGAGAGAAGCAAACTGCGCGAAAAACGAAAGGCTGAAATCGTAACTTCTCCCGTAATCTATTGGATTCCAGTTATCAGACCACCAATAATCTTGACAGTATACTGGGGCATTATTATTTGAAGTATATAAAGATATAATATCTTCTTGATGGCCAGGCGCTGAACATTTTATTTTATTCAAAGATCTAATATTTCTCCAAACTATTCTTCTTTGCAATCTGCACTCCGGACACCAAGTCGGCGGTGGGACATTTATTTTCTTATAAAAATCAAAATCCTCCGGTTCAATAACGAAGTTTTGTTTGCAGTTTTGGCACTGCTTCGTTTCCAAATTCATACTTATACACTGAAACTTGTCAACTATTATACATCACGCTATTCCACTTGTATATTATGGGGAATGAGCCAGCGAATTAATTTTATTGCCAAATTATTAACCAAACTTTTTCTAAAATTATCCTCCAAAACAGTGCCTAAGTCCGATTGAAGATAGAGATTTTCTTTAGAATCCGGTTCTTTAAACGGTAAAAAAAGGTCTTCCCTTATTATAAGTAGCGGAGCAATTTTATCATATTTTCTCAAGAAACCATCCAACTTTCCCCCATCAACATAAAAATTGCTGATGCGGCAATTTTTTCTCAAAGAAATAATCCCATTGTAAAAGTTTTTTAGTTCTTTGTTGATTACCTCAAGAAAATATTTTTTCGTTTTCAAAGAAACCTGGTCAGTTTCCAAAACCTTGATAATCCCTTCAAAAACCGTCAAATCTACCCCCAATAAATTATTAAACGTCTGGTAGAGATTTCTGAAACCGAAACGGAAACGGTCGTAAGAATGAACACATTGGCCGTTAAAAACAAAAACTTCCGTTTCCCTCTCTTTCAGAGCAAAAATAAGGAATGGAGCATCTTCTTCATATTTTTTACCTTCAAAGAATCTTTTCAGATAGAGAGCGGTCGCTAAATTAACTCCTTCTTCGGCAAAAGCCGTCAGTTTGGCTCTTTTGGGAATAGTTTTAATAAAGTCCGCAAAAATCAGCCTCTGAACAAAAGTTTGGGCAATATTGATTTTGAAAATCTTTCCAGAAAAGCCGGATAGATCCTGAAGATTTTGAGGAACCAATTTTTTATCAATCTTGATGCCACAAACAGTATTATCCACCAACAGAACATCAATTTCTTCAAATTCTTTTTTCCGCACCAGTTCCTTCTTCTGTGTTTCAATTAATTTCCAAAGGTTTTGAAGAAGAAAAGAATTTATCTCTTCAATAGTCAGAGATTTTTTGGGGCTTTCCCTTTTATATCCGAGAAGAGAACACCGGGATTGGCAGTGAGAGCGAGACAAGCTGACGACAATTTTGTAAGGAAAAGGAAAGAAAACCAACTTCAGACAGATTTTAAACTTGCGGCTGTTTCTAAAATTCTTTTCTGTAACTTCTTTAATTAAACGAGGGCTCGACGGAAAACGGACTGATGATTTACCGGGAAGATAAACTATTTTCTCCAACGACATCCCCTCTTCATTGAAACTGACAAAAAGCACCCTTGTTTTAACTTTTTTTACCGACGATATTAGCTTGAGCAGACTCATTTTGAAGCTGTTAATTAGGCCACGACAGCTCTGACTCTTCTTATTCCTTTTCCGATCGATTCTTCTTTGACGATCTTGAACCTGCCGATTTCTTTGGTTGAAGAAACGTGAGGTCCTCCGCAAAACTCGGCGCTGATAATACCGCCGCTTTCTTCCGATCCGACGAAATAAACTTTGACAATATCCGGATATTTTTCTTTAAAGAAAGAAAGGGCTATTTTTTCCGCTTCCGCTTTTGGCATCTCTTTAAAATAAACAGGAAGGTTTTTTTCTATTAAATCATTAACTAATGTTTCTATCTCGGTAATTTCTTCGGGAGTCAATTTTCTGTCAAAGTTAAAATCAAATCTTAGTCTTTCCGGATTGATGTCTGAACCCATCTGGTGAATTTGATCCCCTAATGTTTTTCTTAATGCCCAATGCAAAAGATGAGTGACGGTATGCAGAGCCAGAACTTTTTTCAGCTCTTCTTCACTTCCCGCCTTTAACTCTCCGGTGTCCAGAACAAGGCCGTGTCCCCCGAATTTTTTCTCTACTCCGGCACGGGAAACTTCCTGATGTTTTTGAAATTCTTTTTGAAACTCCGAATCGGAAAGGTTCTTAATAGAATCTTTTGGAGCTAATTCTTTTATAAGCTCAAGAGGTAAGCCAAAAGTTTCGTATATATAAAAAGCGTCTCTTCCTGATATAGATTTATATTTTTGGATTTCCTTAATACCCTTGGCTATGCTTTCTTCAAATCTGGAGTTCTCTTCCTGCCAAGCGCCGATTATCTTTTTCTCGTCTTTTATTTCCGGATAAATATCCCTAAACATCTCCCTTACCTTCTCATATCCCAACTGAAAAATATCCGAATGAATATCGTTTTTTATTTTGATGGCGATGATTCTTCTCAACAATCTGCGTAAAATATAGCCGGCTTCTTTGTTGGACGGTTCAATTCCGTCGGCAATCAAAAACGAAGCGGCTCTAATATGGTCGGCCAGTATCCTTATCTCTCTTTGGGAAATTCCCGGTGCCGCCTGATTTAATACTTCCATCATAGGAACAAAAGCGCTGGTCTCATAAACATTCTCCACCCCTTCCAAAGTAGCCAGCAATCTTTCGTATCCTATGCCCGTATCTATTCCCGGGTTATTCACCTTCATATACGCGGACAGTGACTGACTATTGTCCGTTACTGTCCGTGTTTTGTCTGTGACTGTTGGTGTCTTATAATACTCATTAAAAACAACATTCCAGACTTCAATGTCGTCAACGTAGATTTCTGTAGTCGGGCCGCAGGGACCTTCATTGCCGGTTGGGCCCCAAAAATTATCTTTTCTTGAGCCAAATTTTATTTTTTCTTCAGGTAATCCTATTTCATCAAGCCAAATATCGTAAGATTCTTTGTCTCTGGGGATTTCTTCGTCTCCCCCAAAAGCGGTTATGTGAATTCTTTCCGGATTTATCTGTAAGATATTGGTGATGAATTCATATCCCCAGACGATGGCCGAGCGTTTAAGATAACCACTCTGTCCGAAATCTTTCGGGTCGTCGCTTCCCACTGGCCCGAAGGAAAAATTTCCCATCATTTCAAAAAAAGTCAGATGAATATCATCGCCGACTTCATCTATATCCGAAGTGCGAAAACACTTTTGAATGGAGACAGTTCTAGCCGAACTAAAATCAGATATCGGGTTCAATTCTCCCGTGTAATATTTTTTAAACTGCTGCATTCCGGCAGTCGTCAAAAGCACCGATGGATCATCGGGAATAAGCGAGGATGATTTTAAAACTGTATGTCCTCGCTGTTTGAAAAACCCGAAAAAATTTTTGCGAAGCTCCAAAAACATCGTAAATAAAAAAGTATAGATGGATTCTATACTTTTTTGAGACAAAAATCAAAGCCAGTAAAGTAATTTTGCAACTATTGACTAGATACAGTTTTATGCTCTAGAATAAATCAAAATCAGAAAGGAGGCAGTCCATGTTAGAGGCCTACACCGAGAAGGCAGCGGCGGAACGATCGGGAAGAGTCACCGCCATCAAGGTCACCATCGCCGCGGCGGTCATCATCTCCATCGTCGCCTACATCTTCCTGTGAGCACAACACGCACCCATCCCCCCGCTCTCCAGACCGTCGCCCAGCCGCGGCGGTCTCTACTTTTATATCACCACATTTTTTATATTACCCGATGAGTTTTACTCCGTAAAATTTTTCGGGTTAAGGTTTTGTAGTTCCGATAGGAATCGGAAACAAAGCCCTTAATATTCCTCCAACGCCCTTGATTTCTCATGTTCTTTCATTTTCTCCAGAGCTTTGGCTTCAATCTGTCTGATACGTTCGCGGGTAACGCCGAATTTCTTGCCTACTTCTTCCAAAGTGTGAGTTACGCCGTCGGTTAATCCGAATCTCATGGCGATAATTTCCCTTTCCCGGGGAGTCAAATCATCCATTATCTCCAATATTTTTTCCCGAAGAAGAGAGTGAGCGGTAGTCTGGTCGGGGGTTAAACTTTTTTCGTCCTTAATAAATTCCGACAGAGTAGAGCTTTCATCATCGTCCCCCAACGGCGATTCCAAAGAGAGAACTTCCTGAGAAATCTCCTGGATGTGACGGACTTTGTCTACCGACATTCCCATTTCAATGGCAATTTCTTCAGCCAAGGGTTCCCTTCCCAGCTCTTGGGCCAATCTCCTTTTAACTTGGGTATATTTGGAAATGGTTTCCACCATGTGAACCGGAATTCTGATGGTGCGAGACTGGTCGGCTAAAGCCCGGGTAATGGCCTGTCTTATCCACCAAGTAGCGTAGGTAGAAAATTTAAATCCCTTCCGGTAATCAAATTTATCCACTGCCCGCGAGAGCCCAATATTTCCTTCCTGAATCAAATCCAAAAGACCCAAGTTGGCGCTTCGGTTAACGTAGTGTTTGGCAATGGAAACTACCAATCTCAAGTTGGCTTGAATCAACCTTTGGCGGGCTTCTTCATCCCCTTTTTCTGATCTTCTGGCCAAATCCTTCTCTTCCTGAGCAGTCAAAAGAGGAGTGCGACCGATAGACTTGAGATACATCTGAACGGCATCCGGCAGGTCGGTCGCCTCCAGAGAGGCGAGAGTTTTGGGGGAAATTTCCTTTCCTGCGGCTTTGGGTTCAATCAATTCTCCAACCTCAATGACTTTGATATTAAAGTCGTCCAGTTGACTGTAAATTTGTTCCAGAAAATCAACATCATTTTCAATATTGGGAAAAAGAGTCATTATCTCCGAATCGGTAACAAAACCCCTGGTCCTGCCTCTTTCCGCCAGTTCTAAAATGATGCTCTCGTCAAAAAATTTTTTCTTTTTGGGTAGTGATTTTTTGGTTGCCCTTTTTGCTCTCTTTCCCTTTCTTTTTTTAGAGAAAAAAATTTTCCTTTTTTTCGTCCGACTTTTCTTGGTTGCTTTTTTAGACTTTTTTGATTTCAAAGAACGAGTTTTTTTGACTCGTCTGTGTTTTTTCTGTCTCTTGAGAGCTTTCTTCTTTCTAGATGCCTTTTTCTTCGCTTTTTTCACTTTTTTGTTCTTTCTCCTCATGCCAATTTTATTTATGAGTGAAACGAATAACTATAAAACTGAGTACCCCGTTAGATAAAGGCTTCGCCTATCTAATGGGGTAAAGTCTCCGCACTATCCCGAATAAAATGAGGTTTGAGTGCGCGATCCCGCTCTTCTACAATATTGTATTGTAACATTTCCGTCATAACACATATTCGGGAAATGCGGGATCCTCGCCAACTTTATGCTCACTGTCCGTTTGCAGAAGTTTGCGGGAGTTTTGTGCCTCCGTCAGAACGGAGACAAAGTCCTTTAATTATCTACTAATTTGGCCACTTCGTCAAATTCCCTAAGGAGTTTGGTTACTGTCTCGGTATCTCCAATTTTTTCTTTCTCCCGAATTAACCGAAGAATCTTTTCTCTTTTTTCTTTAAAAAATTCTCTTTTCAATTCTTTCAAAAGAAAGCTTATCTCCAGAGATATTTTCTCCTGACTGGTGCCCTGATACTTGAGAGCGGCTTTCATTTCCAGAAGATTAATCAAATCGCTGGGCTGATTTTGAGATGATATTTTTCCGTCCAGCCAATCTATAATCGGAAGATAATCATCCGGAAAATAACTCCGATAATCCTTGACCAGTCCCAGATTTTTCTTGTCAATAAATATCAGGACCAAAATTTCCAAAACCAGGTTATCCAGCCGGCACAAATTCTCGGCTTCTTGGACAGCAGGAAAATTCGCGGCGTTCTGGGAATATTTTCCCTGTTTTTTCTTAATCATCAACAACTCTTCCAGAAGAACCGACTCACTCATTTTGGTTTTCTCGGAAATTTCCTTAATCCAACGACTTTGCTCAATAGGGCTGTAAAGAACCAGCGTTTTTTCCAGGAGTTTTCTTACCTCGGCTTTTGACGGATGAGAGATGTCTTTAATAATGTTTGTCAGATAAAATTGGAGAGCGGAGATATTTTCCGAGCCAATCAAACCTTTTATTTTCCCGGGGTTCCTAGAGATAAACTCAGAGGCGTCTTTAGCTTGAGGCACAACAAATACCCGGACGTTAAAGTCCAGTTCGTGGGCCAAATCGATAGCGCGTTCGGTGGCTTTGGCTCCCGCTTCGTCATTGTCAAAACTGACAATCAAATCATCGCTTACTCTTTTAACGGTTTGAAGATGGCTGGGGGTAAGAGCTGTTCCGGAAACAGCTACGATATTTTTGACGTCTTCCTGCCAGAGAGCCAAGAAATCCATCTGNATATACTTGCCGGTGTTGTCATTCTCCAATCTCGGCAGAATTCTCCCCGAAAACCCGACCACCTTACCGAAGTTATTATAAAGAGGAAAAATGATTCTTCCCCGAAAACGGTCGGTGTAGATTCCCCTGTCGTTTTTAAAGATAAGTCCGGCCCTCTGGGTATCGGCCATTTCGTACCCTAAATTGGCCAGATGAATCGCCAGCGAATCAAAAGATTCGGGAGCAAAACCGATTTCAAACTCGTCTACCGTTTCTTTTTTGATATTCCGCAAAGACAAGTAGTCCAGCGCTTCCTGAGACGATTGCAGTTGGTGAGCGAAGAAATCTTTAGCTGCCAGGTTAATATCGTAGAGGACGCCGAACTCCTTCTGGCTGGAGGGACTGATTTTTCTTAATTCTATTCCCGCTTTTTCGGCCAGAATTTTCAGGGCCTCGTAAAATTCGACATTCTCATATTTCATTAAAAAACTAAAAACATCCCCGCCGGTATTGCAGGAACCAAAACAATGCCACGTTTGTCTTTCCGGAGAAACAATGAAGGAGGGTGTTCTTTCCTTATGAAAAGGACAGAGGGCTTTGAAATTCTTTCCTGCCGGCATCAGGTGAACCCGCCCCCGGATAATTTCCACGATATCCAGCTTTTCTTTTATTTCTTGAATGGGATTTTCCATAAGCCAAAGCGTAGCGATGCGAATATACTAATCTGCTAATGATACGAATTCTTTATTGGCATGATTAGTATTTTCGTATATTGGTATCGATACTTTAATCTACCACTCTTCTTATCGTCGGCGCCAACCTGACTAAGATTTCATAAGGAATGGTTCCACACGCTTTTGCTACGTTTGAAACAGAATTCAACTTCTCCGCATCGTCAGAAAAAACTTCCAGTCGATTCTCAATTTTAATTTCGTCTTTGACGGGAGTAATATCAACGGATGTTAGGTTCATGCTTACCCGACCGACTATTTTTAGAGGCGTTTCTTTCCAGTAAACATATCCCTGATTACTCAAAGCTCCGGGAATTCCCTCGTAATAGCCACAGGGTAGAACCCCCAACCAAGTGTCCTTTTTGGCTGTCCAGGTAAAGTTATACCCGACCGCATCCCCCGCCTTAACTTTCTTGATATTAACCAGTTTGGCCCAGAAAGAAAGTACCGGCTTCACCTTAAGACACTTATCCTGGGTAGTATCAAATCCGTAAATTCCAATACCGGCTCTGATTAAATTGCTTTCGGCAGAATTTAAAAATTTTACTCCGGCTGTCGCCGAAAAATGAAAACTTCCCTTCAATTCAAATTTTTTGAATACAGCGACGGCGGTTTTCCAAGTGCGGATCTGCTCCGAGGTTTTCTCCCCTTGATAACTGTCGGCATCAGCCAAGTGAGAAGCCAGACCACTTACAACAATTTTTTTGTTTTTCAAGAGAGAATCAATGGCATCGTAGAGATCTTCCATCACTACCCCCTGACGATTCATTCCGGTATCAACTTTGAGATGAACTGTTAATGGAAAGTCAACGGTCTTTGAAAGAAACTGAGCCTGGTCCAGGGAATTAACCAGAAGAACCGAATTTTTTACATCCTTCAGCTGGGTAATGTTTTTCTTAGAAACATATCCCAAAATCATTATCGGCTTTCTGATTCCGTTATCTCTTAAAGTTATTGCTTCTATCAAACTGTCCACGGCCAGATAATTTATCTCTTTTTTCTTGTCTAAAAATTTTCCTATCTCCCCAAGACCGTGGCCGTAGGCATTGCTTTTTAAAACCGCCGCCAGTTGGTAACGAGGGAATAGTTCTCTAAATCTATCTATATTTTCATTCAACTGCCGGCCATTGATTCTAATTTCCAGCAAACTATCCTGCGGTTTGAATACTGCTTTTTTGTAACGGCGGAGAAGATTCAGTAAACGCATAGCGAATAAATTTCTAATTTCCAATTACTAATTTCTAATGAAAAAATCTGATTCTCAAGTTGGACATTTTAAAATTTCATTGGGAATTGGGAATTTGTAATTTGTCATTCTAATCTTTCTTAAGGTTGAAGTATATCTTCCGTCCGACCGTCGATGGAGATAACGACGCTTTTAACCGTCTGGAATTGTTTTAATGTCTCTGTGATTTGAGTTCTGATAGCTGCCACCCGGCAAGAGCCGCCCACCGCTTTTTCTAACTCCGAATTAAAATCCGCTTTGGCTATTCCGTCTTCAACAACGAGAGATTGGATAATGATTCCTTCCTTGTTGAGGCTGGTAAAATAGCTTTCTCCAGTTTCTTTGTCTGTTGGGCCTTTAATCAGTTCTTCTAAGGATTTTCTGGCAACGGTCTGGGTTTTATAAATGACTCTTTCCACGGCCGGATCCATTTTTGAATTTCCAAAAAAAACTTTAATGATGGTCGTTTCTGATTTTTTAATAAAAACGGGAATGACTACTTTATCTATTTCGCTCCCGTCTTTAGCCGAATAATCAAAAACCTCCAGTGCAGCTGCCAGGTTATCCTGATTGGCCGATTGAGGAATGGTAATTTCTTTGGAAAAATCGCCGAAGAGTCCCATGTCAGGAGCATTGGCGGTGATATTCTCTTCCAAAATTTTCTGGTTGTTAATTATCAGACGGGCATTGAGTTGACTTTCAAAAACTCTGGCTTTCCCCGACAAAGAAATTGTTCCGGAAACTTCCTCATTAGGAACAGGAGAAAAAACAACTATATTGGGCTCAGTCGGCGGAATCTGATTGTCGGCTTGCCCTCCTAAGTTTTGTTCCACAAAATTTTGGAGGGTGAAGTCATAATAGATAAAAACAAAAAACACCAAAACAATCAGCGTTCCCAATAATATAAGAAGATGTTTTTTCTGCATATCTATTTGTTCCTTATTATACCGCTTTTTAAGTGCAAGAGTAGCGCACGAGAGATATTGACAAAAAATCAGTTTTTTGCGATAATCTAATCGGAAAGGAGGGTAGTTCAACTCTCTTAGCACCAAAAAAAAGAAGGGAAAGGAAAGGAGGAGTAGACCATGAAGAGAATCCCAGTACTGTTGGCGATGTTGGCAGTGATGGTGGTGGCCGTTGCCGTACCGGCAGCGGTGCAACCGCAGGATGTGACGGCACAGTGCGTTCCGTGCCAGACATGTCGGGACCAGTTGCCGAACGGGCTGAAGGTGGACATGGTTCCCGGCGTGTGGGACTACAGGTGGGAGTTCCCATGCGGTACGGTGATCGGAACCCTGTCAAGCGACAGGAAGAAGATCACACTGAATGTCCCAGCATGTTGTAAGGTAAGGGTCTGCCGCAAGGCCGGCAACGACTGCAATACCTCCGGCTGGTACTCGTGCGGCCAGGACGTCTACACCGTTGGAGTCAGCAACGGCAAGGAGCTGAGTCACGTCAGCATTGAAGCTGTACAGTGCGGCTGTCCGACTCCGACACCGACGCAGACACGGACGCCAACGAAGTCGCCGACCCAAACGCCGACGGCGACGTGGACTCCAACGTCGCCCCCGCCGACCCAAACGCCGACCCAAACACCGACGGCAACGCCGACACCGACACCAACGCCGTACGTGACGCCGACGCCATGCATTCCGCTCACTGAATGCGGTGGGCGCTGTGGGTGGATCGAAGATGGTTGCGGCGGATCGCTCCAATGCGAGCCCTGTCCCCCGCCCCCGCCGCCTCCAGGACGCTGGCCCGATAAGAATTGCGAGGTTTGCGACTGGGAAAACCACTTCACCATCCAGGTCACCGAGAACGTGGTCGAGTACCTCCGGTTCGGTCGCGAAAACATCGCACGACAGATCGTTTTCGAGACCTACGACGAAGGGGAATACGCCATCTGGGTCGGCAAATTCAGCGAGGCCGACAAGGCCAAGAAGGTGTTCCCCATGAGAGACCCGGGGAAGCTCACTGTCCCGTTCCCGTCGAGCGGGCTGCCGCTCCAACAGTGGAGCGACATGTGGTTTACTGGCGGCCGCGGCCGCTTGACAGTGTTTCTGGACAGCGCTAACAGTGTCTGGATTGACACTGTCGAGCAGACGGAGTAGCTTTCCTTTTGATGCACGCACGACTGCGGTCCCCAAACCGCAGTCCTTTTTTTTATGTAAACAAAAAGAGAGGTTGGATTGGCTATCCTCCGATGTTAATAAAAGACCCTATCGCCACACCGATAGCGATCGCCGCCCCTCCCATAACAGTCATAACAATTCCATGACGAAGCAGTTTCGTCCCGCTTAATCGTGCGCTCAAAACACCCAACGCGAACAGTACAATCAGAGAAATACTGACGGAGTACCGCAGTGCTGCAGCACTCTCCGTAAAAAGATAGGGGATGATGGGAATAAACCCGAAGACGACGTACGAAACAAACATCACCAGACCTCCAAGCATCGGGATGCGCTCCCCTACCTCATGACGCTGTTCATATTCCTCGGTCGAATGTTCAGAAAGCTCGCTTGCCACCCCCATGGAAAATGCTTCCACAAAAATCAGCACAATACCGGTTAAGACGATGTACGAGCGGGGCGTTCCGGCAATGGCGATACCGGACAGTAGCCCGACGGTAGACACTAAGCTGTCCTCCGCTCCAAAAACAAAGTTTCTGATGAATACGGATGTCAGTTTTTGTTTTTGTACCTCTGCCATATCTCTAGTATATCATTTTGTCCCCGGCCAGTAGTATACCTCTGAAGTACAGTGAGCGGATGATGTACACACTCGTGTCTGCGCGCGAGGCATACTTGACAGCCGTCACAAAGAATTCTAATAATCTACACGAGTTAATATGTATCTGAGTCTATACAAAACTTCCAAAGACAACTAAAGACCCTCGGTCCATAACTTTTTTTCTTTTTCATAATCATCATGCTCTTTTCTTTCCTTGGTGCCGGTAATTTTCTTGGGATCCCTAACAAAGCGCCAATGATATAGACCATCCTCTCCCAGAAAAATATCAATATCTTTTACATCACATCCAACGGGAGGTCGTTTCGTCCATTCTTGAGGAGGAAGATTGGGGTCTTTTCCTACAGTCCCCTCCCTTTCATGAATCTCCCGTTTTTTAACACCCTCCAGTTTTCTAATACCCTCCGGTTTTTCCATATAAAAACTATACTAAAAAATATCAAAAAGGCAAAATTGCGCAAAGTTAATTTATGGACGTCCGAAATCCATAAATTATCACTGATACCGGGGACACCGGATATTTTATTCAGAAAAATCTCAATCCGAAAACAAAAATTCCTTCGTTGAGAAGGAATTTTTGTCAGCCAATAGAGCAGTTTCGAAATATTCAGGGCCTCACTCCTTAAATATTTCTAGCATCACTTTAAACGCTCTGCTCTAGCTTGGTTTTACACTTTTATTTTAACTATTCCCCCAAACAAATTCAACCAATGGGCTGTGGATAACTCCCGCAGTCGGCCAACGAGTTTGATAACTCGTTGTTGCGACTGCGAGGACCCCGCCATTAACAAGATGGCGGGGTAAAATCTTTACGACGAATATCACGGTTATCAGCATCCCGTTCTATTTCTAATAGGGCGGGGTTGTTTTCTACTCATGGTGTAACGCTTCAATCGGACTTTTTCGCGCCGCTTGACGAGCAGGCCGCCTTCATAAGATTTCGGCGAGCCTCGCCCGTCTAAACTCTGCTAACCTGAAAATATTTCTTGTTACTCATGTCTGAGCGCTTCGACAGGATTTTTCTTTGCAGCATGGCGGGCGGGAAAAATTCCAAATATCAGTCCCGTTCCTCCGGCCACTATCAACCCTAAGATAATTCCCTGAAGAGAAATCATAAAAGGAAAATCTATTTTGGTAAAAACTTGAGCCAGCAATGTCGCTATCGCCGTAAAAGAAACTCCGCCGATGATTCCTAGAATCCCTCCCAGTCCCGTCAGGAAAAGAGCCTCCGCCAAAAATTGACTGAGAATATTTTTATTTCTGGCTCCAACGGCTTTTCTTAAACCTATTTCTTTGGTCCTTTCGGTAACCGAAACAAACATAATATTCATCACCCCCACTCCCCCAACCACCAAAGAAATCGCCGCCACCATTGCCAGAAAAGCGGTAATCGCTCCCAAAATACCGTCCACCGTTTTCATCACGCTCTCTGCGGTAGTCACTATAAAATCATCTTTGGCCGGATCTTTAATGTCATGGTTATCTCTCAAAGTCAGCTTGATGTCCTCTACCACTCCCGGCACACTTTCAACGGAAACGGCCTCAATCATCACCTCGTGGAAATAATTAACTCCTAAAATATATTTTTGAGCGGTAGTGTAGGGAGTAATAATGATATCTTCCATTCCCGTCATTAAAACGCTGGTTGGCTCGTAAGTGCCAATAACCGTCAGCTTCGTATTTTTTACCCTGATTTTTTCTCCGATAGGATCCTGGGAACCGAAAAGTTCTTCGACCACTCTCGTTCCTAAAATGGCAACACTGGCTCGGCTGCTAACTTCATATTCAGAAAAAAGGGTTCCTTCTTTGGGCGTTATTTGATAGACCGCAAAACCTTCGGAACCCGTTCCCCAAAGGGTGGTGGTAAAAGTTTCCGAACCATAAGAAGCAGACACTGAACCCATGACACTGGGAGTAAGAGAGGAAATATCGGAAACGTTGGATTTATTTTTAAGGCTATCAACGTCTCTTTCAGTCAAAGAATCCATCAAAATGCTTTCAAACTGGGCCTGAAGCGATCCTTCTGATGGCCGGCCGGGATTGATGACTATGACCCTGGGACCAAATGATTGAATTTGGTCCATAATCAATTTAGTAGTGCTGTCACCAATAGACATAACGACAGTCACCGCTCCAATACCGATAATAATTCCCAGCATCGTCAGAAAAGACCGACTCTTATGGGTTTTTAGGGAATCACCGGAAATTTTGATGATATCTTTAAATCTCATAACAAGTAGCGATGCGAATATACTAATTTACCAATGATACGAATCTTTTATTGGTATAATTAGTACTTTCGTATATTGGCATCGATACTTTATTCATATCTTAATGCTTCGACAGGACTTTTTCTTGATGCCTGGCGGGCGGGAAAAACTCCAAAAGCCAATCCAATAAAACTGGAAACAAGAATTCCGATAACGGCACCGTTAAAAGAAAAAGTGAAGGGAAAATCTATTTGGGCAAATTCCTGGACAAAATAAATTCCCAGATAAGTCAGAGATGTTCCCAACAACACCCCGATGATTCCCCCGCTGATGGTCAAAAACAAGGCCTCCGCCAGAAACTGAGTGAGGATATTTTTATTGGTGGCACCAATCGATTTACGCAATCCGATTTCTCTGGTTCTCTCGGTGACGGAAACCAACATAATATTCATGATGCCCACTCCTCCAACCACCAAAGAAATCGCCGCCACGCTAAAAAGCAGAACCGTCAAAATACCGGTAATAGTGCCTACTGTTTTGGCAATGTCCTCCTGGGTTTGGATATTAAAATCGTCATCTTCCGGATCTTCTATCTTATGATTTTCCCTAAGAGTCATTTTGATATCGGCTACCACCGTAGGAATTGACTCTTCGGACTGGGCTTCCACTGCTACTCTCTGAAAATGGCGAATGCCCAAAATATCTTGCTGAATAGCGGTATAAGGAGCAATCAGAGAATCGTTAAAATCAATAAATGACCCTTTGCTTTTTTGAGCAAGTACTCCGATGATTTGAAAATCCAGATTTTTAATATTTATTTTTTGCCCGACAGCCTCCGAGTTTTCAAAAAGTTTCTTTCTAATCTCGTCTCCGATAATCACTACCCTGGCTTTATCGTTCAAATCAAATTCGTCAAAGAATCTCCCTTCGGCTAATTTTAAATCAAAATTTTTCTGAGACCCCACGGTGCTTCCGATAATCATTGATCTTTCTATCTCCTGCCCAACAGAAAGAGAAACGCTTCCAAAAACATAAGGAATGACACTAACTGCCTGAGGAACGTTGCTTTTGGAACTTAAATCATCTATATCTCTTTCCTTAAGAGAGTCGTTGAGCAAAGTTCCCATAGCGCCGGTGGGACCGGAAGGCTCTTTTCCGGGAAGAATAAAAACGTTGTTGGGTCCAAAACGCTGGATTTCTCCCAAGACATACTCCTGGGCCCCCTTGCCTACCGACATCACCACCATAATAGAGGTGATTCCGATAACGATTCCCAGAATAGTCAAAGCTGACCTGTTTTTCCTGACTGCCAGGTCTCTAAGAGTCATTTTGAGAATGTCATGAAAGAGTATCATGCGCTAAAGTGTAGCGATGCGAATATACAAATTTACCAATGATACGAATTTTTTATATTTGTATGATTAGCATCATTCGTATATTGGCATCGATACTTGACGTTTATTTGGAAAATCCTTCTTTGGAAATAATTTTCTGGTTGGCAACAGTTTCATCTTTATCAATTTCTCCATCAACAATATGAAGCATTCTTTTAGCCGCCTGAGCGACGTAAGATTCGTGAGTAACGATAACAATGGTATGACCCTGGTGATTAAGCTCCTGAATAAATCGCAAAACTACCTCGCCCGACTTGGAATCCAGGTTGCCGGTTGGCTCGTCGGCAAAAATTATCTTGGGGTCGGTTACTAAAGCCCGGGCGATAGCTACTCTCTGTTTTTGGCCTCCGGAAAGCTGGGAGGTTTGGTAGTCAATCCTGTCAGAAAGTCCGATTAATTCTATAACTTCTTTGGCTTTCTTCTCCCTTTCTTTGTCCGGAGTGCCGCGATAAATAAGAGGCATCACCACATTTTCTAAAACCGAGAGACGCGGAAGAAGATTAAATGACTGAAAGACAAAACCCACTTTATAATTCCTGATGTGAGCTAATTCGTCATCGGTATAGGAGTGAATTTCCTTTTCTTCAAAAAAATATTTACCCGAGGTAGGTCTATCAAGACACCCTAAAATTTGCATCAGAGTTGATTTCCCCGAGCCGGAAGGACCGATAACAGCAACAAACTCTCCCTCCTTTATGGAAAGATTGATATTTCTCAGGGCCTCGGTCTTTATCCCATCATCTTCATAAACTTTGGCTAAATTTTCGGTTCGGATAAGTTCCATACGCTAAAGCGTAGCGATGCGAATATACTAATTTACCAATGATACGAATTTTTTATTTGTATGATTAGTATCATTTGTATATTGGCATCGATACTTTACTCAATAACAATCTTATCTCCTTCTTTGAGTCCCAAAACAACTTCCGTCCTTCCATCCGACCCTCTCAGGCCGGTTTCTATCTTAACTTCTTTGGTTTCCTGATTTTTCTCGTCAATCAGCAATTTAACGTATTTTTCTCCGTCACGAGTGGTAATATTCCGGGTCGGGATAAAGAGAACATTCTCTTTTTTATCGGTAAGAATATCCGCATCAGCCGTTAATCCGGGAAGAATTCTTTCATCTTCGGCAACGAATTGAAGAATAGTTTTATAGGTGGGAATTCCCTCTATCATCGTCTCGGAAATATCCCGGTGAATGACTTTCGCCTCAAAAACCGTTCCCGGACCATAAGCGTCCAGGGTAACTTTGGCTATATCACCCGCTGAAATTTTAGCGATGTCCGACTCAGTGATAGAAGTCTCTATTTCAAAGACACCGCTGCCGATAACAGCCATAACAACACTATTAACAGAGATAATTTCCCCTTTCTCGGCATCTCTTTTGGTAACCATTCCGTTGAAAGGAGAACGAATAATGGTTTTTTCCAGCTGGGCCAGAGCAGCCGCCAGCTGGGCTTCCGCTTCCTTGACCAGCGCTTCCTGGGCTTGGATTTGTTCGGAAGTGCTGCCGGCAAGCTTGAGAGCCAGTTCTTGCTCTACCTTCTGAACAGTCAACTGCTGAGCGGTAATGGTTTGAATCTGAGTTGAAATTGCGCTGGCAGCCGTATTGATATTGGTTAAAGCCGTGTTGATGCTGGTTCTATAGGCAGTCAGAGTTGCTGAAGGAAGTGTTGTGGTTTTATTCAATGTCTCAGCCAGAGTATTTAAAAACTTTCTTATAATATCAGTGTGAGTTTGAGCTTTTTTAAGAAAATCCAATGCGCTTCCTGAAGAACCACCGCTCTTCATCTGGTTCAGTTCATTAGCCCAAGCGATTAACTCTCCTCCTGACAAAGCTCTCTGGGATTGGGAGTCGTTCTTGAGCTGGCCATCTGACGGTTCAAACGATAACCTGGGAGAGCTTGAATTGTCTTCAGTAAAAAGGTCGTCCGTCTGCTTGACAACGGCGTCATTGGCTTTAGAAAAAGAATCATTGCTGACGTTTACGGAACTATTGTAATGCCCGGTCAAATCTTCTTTGGCCTTGGCAAGTTCTGTTTCTTTTATCTGAATTTCTTCCGGCCGGGTTCCTTTTTTTATCTCCGCTAATTTGGCGCCCTGAACCTGAAGAGCGGCCTGAGCCTGAAGAACGGCGGCTTTCAAATCTCCGTTCTCTAGCTCAACCAATCTTTGACCGGAAATTACTTTATCGCCGACATTGGCGTAGACAGCTAAAATTCTCCCACCTTTCTCAAAAGCCAATTCTATATTTTGGGCGGGTTTCACCTTACCGGTAACACTGACCTCAGCCACGATTGTTCCTCTTTCAACGGTTGCTGTTTTTAGTTCTTTGCCGTTGCCGCCAAGCAGCAAGACAACAACAACCAAGATTACTACTCCTGCCCCGACCAGCCATTTCTTTCTCCTAATAAAAGAGATGATTTTTATCACAAAGTTTTTCATAGTTAAAAATAATTTATAGACAACTAAATAATAAAATCGTGCGGTGGGGGCGAGATTTGAACTCGCGATACCCTTTTGAGGTATAGCTGCTCTCCAAGCAGCCGCACTAGACCACTATGCGACCCCACCGCCATATGTCGGATTGCGATTTATACTTTCGCCTTGCTCAAATAAATCGGGAACAATCTTTGCGCACTAGCCTGCCCCGCAGCGAGCTTCGCTCTGCTTCGGGGACCGCGGTGCCTGTCCCGTAGTCAGCTTTGCTGTACTACTGGGACGAACCCTCCGTATTGCAATTTGTAATTCCGCTCCTTTCCGCTATAATATCTTTGTTTTACAAATTATTCAATAACGGTCGAAAATTGAAACACAATTTTAAATTATGGAAAAACATCGAGAAAAAGAGGGGGCAGTTCACCACCAGGAAAGCAAGGGAGAAAAAAAGAATATAGGAATGGCTATCGTTGCTTATATTCTCTTTTTTGTTCCCCTGCTAACCGACGACAAAAATGATCCTTTTGTCAGATACCACGTTAGACAAGGGCTGGCTTTTTTGATCGCTGCTATTATTGTTGGGATTTTTGGAACATTTGTTCCCATTATTGGCTGGATTCTGTTCTTTCCCCTTCAATTAATTCTTCTGGTCATCTGGATTATGGGCGTGGTTCACGCCGCCAAGGGAGAAGAAAAACCGCTTCCCATTATCGGAAAGTTTGGAGAAGGACTTAAAATATAAAACACCTTATAGGTATTTTATATCTAATATCTAATTTCTAATAAAAAACTATTCTCATATTCTCCCTCCTTCGCTAAAGCTACTGGCGGGCAGGTCAGAATATGAGAATAGTTTTTTATTTGACAAATAAATGTAAATATATCAATATATAAAGAGCAGTGCACACCAACAACTCATAAAGAGGAAAGGAGGAGAGCGTGAAAGATCTATGCATCGTTCTTGTTGTCCTACTGGCGCTTTCTTTTTCCTTCTCTTACGCATGGAAGGTAAGGAAGGGCCAAATAGCCCCAACCCTCTCGATGTGGATCATTTTCTTCGCGTCAACCACGTTGAGCATCATTACCTACGCCATATCCGAAAACAAGGATTTTCGGTCTGGCATACTCAATCTGGTTGACGTTCTCCAGACAGGACTGGCTTTCGGAGCAGTTCTTATCTGGAGAGAAAGGAAGATCATACTAACCTCGTTTGAGAAAAAGTACTTAGCCGGATTTGGAGCTATTGTTATCTACGGAGTTGTCTCCGGAGATGCATTCAGCTCCAACCTATTCGCTCAAATTCTCATTAGCTCCGGCTACTTTCCAACCATCCGAAAGATGGTTGAGGAAAGAAGAAACACCGAGTCATTCGTGCCGTGGAGATTTGCCATCGCTGCTGGGACTGTCGGACTTTACCCGGCAGTAGTCGATGGTAACCTTCTCGCTGCAGTGTATGCTGTCAGAACCATCGTCCTGGTCTCCGGGATGATGGTCTTGATGGCATACTACGAGTACATCTACAAGCCAAAGAACGCCTAGCACCCGCTCCAAAAAAGGAGCGGGTTCGCATTTTATAAAGCAACAACCACTAAAACAACATACCAACAAACTCAAGTTTGTTGGTATGTTGTTTTAATCACAAATTTGTGTCTTTTTGTATCTTTATGAGTTCTCGTATAAGTTCATCAAGTTTATCATACGTGCTTTTAAAAAAACCCGGAGGCGCAGGATTGGGATTTTTAATATCCCACCAGATAACTCTTCTGTTATTCTTTAAAAATTCGGGTATAAAAGGTTCCTCTGCCATTGAAACTACAACATCATATTGATCAAGCATTTCTGGTAATAATTTTTTAGTGAGGTTATTTCGCAGATTCATACCATGACTCTCCATAACCTCAAAAAAACTGGAGTCATTTTTGAATAAATCGGATAAAAGTTGCCCTTCCGGCTCGTCTGGAGCCCCAACATATGTTCCAGCCGAAAAAGCATCATGGCTGTTTGTTAGACAATTATAAATTGTCTCCGCCATCTGACTTCTAAAATAATTACCTTTACAGATAAATAAAACTTTCACAAATAATCTTTATTTCCTGACTACCAAATTTTTATTAAGCCAATGTTGGGAAACCACCTCTTTTTTCCGTTACAGATATATCAAAATTCGCTTTTCTACTTACTGGAGTTATAGCGTTGACATTTTAAAAAGGCACTGTGTGTATCAGTTAAAGATTTTTCACCAATTCTTCATCAAGTTCAAATCCGGTAGATTGTTTAATAGCATCTTTTATATCCATACTCAAAATTTCGTTGGCTGTCAGAAGTCGTCCTTTTTGTTCCAATAATCGTTGAATTATCCCGCCACCAACACTTAAGGCGTTACCAAAAATAGAAGCGACCGACGTTCCATATTTTACGTTGCTCCCTAACTTTTTTTTCGCTTGTTGTAAATCAATATTAAGCCGTTGCAATGTTCCTATAGTATACGCAATAAAATTTTCTATATCCTCATTAGAAAACTTATCATCGGGGTTGTATTCTTTGAGTGTCATGAGGCCTTCCTCGCTTCTTGTATAGAACCTAGATAATTTTCGCTTAAATTCTTCAAAAGTTAAGGGTTTTATCAATTCTTTTGCTTTCTCTTTACTCTCATCTCCGTGCGCCCTATATTCCGCGCCCTCCGAAGCTTGTTCTGATGGTCTTGCTAAAGCATCAATACTAAAAAGAGTTACCGCAAGTCGTATATTTTTCATTTCCTGCCCCCTCGATTCTTTAACTATAGTAGATGTTGATTCTTGAGAACTCTTGTATAATCCTCTGTATCTTTCTGCTAAATAGTCGTCCCAATTCTTGCCACTATTTTCTGGACTTCTATACCATTGTTCAAATTTGTCTAACTCGTGAATTATAAAATTAAGCGCGTCAGCCCTTTCCAATTCCAGACGGCTCATCTCTCCACTAGAAGCACGTTCTCTTTCTCGGTCAACAATCTCTCGCACTTGATCAATAGATAAATTTCCAAATCCACTACCCAATGATTCCTTGACCTTCTCTTCTCGACCCTCAATCTTAACTTCTTCAATCTGCTGATCCGTTACTTCAAGACGTCTTCCCGCTTTCCCTGGCTCGTGCACATATTTGGCTCCATCCTTAAAGAGTTCTTTATCCGACGCATCTCTTTCTTTTGTCATTTTTACTAATTCTTCTGGCGAGGGCGGTTGTTCAAATCCCATATTTTTCAATCTTAATTATTTATATTATCAACTTACTTATATCGACTGTCAATGACACAAAAAAATTACATCTCACGCAGTATTTTTATCCTCTCTTCAATTGGCGGATGGGTGGAAAATAAACGAACCATCCAAGGAATTTTCTTTTGACCGGAATCAGCTTTAAAAGGACTGGCGATAAAAAGATGAGCAGTGGCGTTATGCGGTTTTCTCATGGCCGGGGCGACCGAAATCTTCTCTAAAGCCGAAGCTAAGCCCTCCGGGTATCTGGTTAAAAGCACTCCCGAAGCGTCGGCTAAAAATTCCCTTTTGCGAGAGATAGCCAATTGAATTAAGGTTCCTATAATAGGAGCCAAAATGATTGAGGCAATTCCGATAATCATTATTACCGGATTCTTACCTCTGTCACTGCCACGGCCCCTGCCCATCCAAGAAAATCGCACGAAAAAATCGGAAAGAAGGGCAATAATTCCCACCAAAACCACCACCACTGTTGACAGCAAAATATCGTAATTCTTGATGTGAGATAGCTCGTGAGAGACAACTCCTTCAATCTCGCTTCGATTGAGCTGTTCAATTAAACCGGTAGTCAAAGCAATGGAGGAGTTTTTCGGGTTTCTTCCCGTGGCAAAAGCATTGGGAGAAACATCTTCAATAATATAAATTTGGGGAGCGGGGGTGCCGGCAGTGATGGAAAGATTTTCCACAATCCGATAAATTTCCACAAAATGTTGGGGGTCGGCTTTTCTAGCTCCGGAAATAGTCAGGGCAATCTTATCCGATTTCCAATAAGCAAGAAAATTGACTAAAACGCTAAAAATAACGGCAAAATACAAAATAGCCCTGTCCTGATAAGCATAGGAAAAAAACCATCCCAAGCCGATGATGACAATCAAAAACAGAGAAAAAATTATCCAGGTTTTTCGGATATTGGAGTCGCGAAAAGAGTAGAGATTCATAAATCTGACTGACAACTAACGACTAACAACATACGACTCGATGGCGTTAAAAAAGTTAAGAGTTGTTGGTCGTTGGTTGTCGGTTGTTGGTCAACTTCCTCTTGCTAAAGACAAAAATGTAGAGAATTTCCAAAACTCCGGCCAGATTGATGATCAGCAAGGCGATGTACCAGTATTTGTGATTATTGCGGGCGGCTTTCCAGAGAGCGATCCCCTTCCAGACTATTACCCAAGCCAAAAACAGATAGAAAATCAGGGGGTTTTGCTGAATGACGGAAAAAAAGTTTTCAAAAGAAGATAACATAAATAAATAATACTAAGAGTATCGATATGCTTTAGTGTTTAAAATTCGACCTTGACAGTTTCTTTTTCGTCTTCTTCCGCTTTGAAGAATTCTTCTGATTTGAAACCGAGGAGTTGGGCAATTAAGTTCGTGGGGAAAACCTGAACTTTGGTGTTGAGATTCAAAACCATGCCGTTGTAGAAGCGGCGGGCGGCCTGGATTTTATTTTCCGTATCGGAAACTTCTCTTTGGAGTTCCAAGAAATTGACGTTGGCTTTCAGTTCCGGATAATTTTCGGCTACGGCAAAAAGAGTTTTTAAAGTGTTGGTCAGTTCTCCTTCCGCTCCGGCTTTCTCCTGCTTGGTTTGGGCACCCAGAGCTCTGGCCCGGGCATTGGTTACTTTTTCAAAGACATCCTTCTCATGAGTCATGTAACCCTTGACCGTGTTAACCAGGTTAGGGATCAGGTCATATCTTCTTTTTAACTGAACCTCGATATCCGACCACCCTTCTTTCACCCTGTTTCTGGTTCTCACCAGAGAGTTGTAGGTAAGAATCAGCCAGGCGGCGATAAGAACTAAAATAATCCAGACAAGATTAGACAAAACAAATTGCATATTTCCTTTATTTTATAATTTTAATTAAATGGCCTTTGTTTGATGATAACACTAAAATCGTTTTGTTTCAATAAAAGGCGCCCGCAGACGCCTTTCGCTTTCAACTTTTAACTTTCGACTTTTTACTGATTTCAGTACTCTTCATGCCCGTGTCCAGGCCCTCCTCCGCTCTTCTCTTCTTTTTCGGGAATATCCACTACCGCCGCACCTATAGTCAAATAGTTGGAAGCCACCGAAACAGCATTAGTGAAAGCCGTTCGGGTAACTTTGAGAGGGTCAATAACGCCGTCTTCTTTGAGATTGGAAATTTTATTTTTAAGGGCATTAAATCCGACCCAGGGGTCTTTTTTTTCTTCCAGCTCTTTCATTACTTCGTGAACCGAAGCGCCACTGTTTTCGATAATAGCCTCCACCGGAGAAATCAGAGCTTTTCTTAAGATGGACATGGCGGCATTAATCACGTCTTTATCATATTCCTGTTTTTCATCAACCGACATTTCCCGAAGATTAAACAAAGCCATTCCTCCTCCGGGAACAATTCCTTCTTCCATAGCGGCTTTGGTGGCGGCAACGGCGTCTTCCACCCTTTGTTTCAGTCCTTTTTGGGCCGATTCGGTGGGAGCACCTACTTTAATGACGGCTACCCCGCCCGATAACTTGCCCAACCTTTCCTGAAGTTTTTCTTTATCAAATTCGGATTCCGTTTTTTGAAGCTGGTTTTTAATCTGGGAAACTCTTTTTTCGATTTCCTTTTTTTCTCCCTTGCCATCAATGATAGTTGTCTTGTCTTTGTCGGCCACTACCCGATGGGCTTGTCCCAGTTCCGATATTTCTGTATTCTCCAGTTTTTTTCCGACATCTTCAGAGATCAGCTGAGCGCCGGTAACGACACAGATGTCCTGCAACATTTCTTTTTTTCTGTCTCCAAATCCGGGAGCTTTCACCGCCAGAACGGTAAAAATGCCTCTCAGTTTATTAAGCACCAAGGTAGCCAAGGCCTCTCCTTCCACCTCGTCGGCAATAATTACCAGTTCTTTTTTTCCGGATTTAACGATTTTTTCCAGAAGAGGAACGATTTCTCCAACCGATGAGATTTTTTTGTCGGTCACTAAAATCAGCGGGTCTTCCAAATCGGACTCCATTTTATCGGCATTGGTCACCATATAAGAAGAAATATAGCCGCGGTCAAACTGCATTCCTTCCACTATCTCGTGGCTGTTCTCAATGGTATTGGAATCCTCAATCGTCACCACCCCCTCCTTGCCAACTTTTTTTATCACTCCAGCGATCAGTTTTCCGATTTCTTCGTCTTTTGAAGAAAGCGTTGCTACTTCGGCGATTCTTTCGTCGGTAATCGGCTGGCTTTGTTTTTTCAGTTCTTCTTCCACCGGTTTGGAAAATTCTTTCAAGGCCTCGGATAAACGAATGACGTTAAAACCCTTGCTTTTTATCAGCCGGTCCCCTTCCTCAATCATGGCGTGAGCTAGAACCACGGCCGTTGTTGTTCCGTCTCCCACTTTATCGTTTGTTTTATCGGCCGCCTGCTTTAAGAATTCAGCTCCCAAATTTTCGTATTTGTCTTCCAATTCAATCTCTTTGGCAACAGTCACGCCGTCAAAAGTAACCTGGGGAGCGCCATAACCCTTTTCCAAAACAGCCGCTCTTCCCCGGGGACCGAGAGTCATCTTGACCGCCGCCGCCAGCTTGTCCATTCCTTTTTTCATGGATTCTCTGGCCTTTTCATCAAAAAGTATTTGCTTTGCCATATTTGTCTAAAAATTTATTTTATAAATTTTTAGCCACAAATATGAGCATCCCGCCGTAGCTTCCGAAGCGGAAGAGGATGCCATACCTATAGCTAATTAATTATTTATTCTATAATCGCCAGAATATCATCTTCGCTTACGACAAATTCTTCTTCCCCGTTCTCGTTTTTTATTTTGTTGTCATCAGACCACGGCTCTTTAAATAAAACCAAATCGCCTTGTTTAACCGACATAGAAATAAGATTGCCCTGATCCGTAACCTTTCCAGGTCCCACAGCAATGACTGTTCCCTTGGACTGTTTTTTCTTATCGGCTGTTTCCGGAAGCACTATTCCCGATTCCGTTTTTTTATCTTCTTTTACCGGTTTTATAATTACATTGTTAAAAAGTGGTTTCATATTTTTGAACTACGAAGATTAAATAACGACCTTATCTTTACGATAAGAATTCTATTCTAATCAAGACAACTGTCAAGACAAAATATTAAAATCCTTCTTTGTTGTCAAGTATCTCACGATCGTGAGACACTTGACAATATCATGATAAAAACAAAAAACCGAACTGGAAGTTATTCAGTCTCCTCTTTTGGCTTATCTATCTGCTCCACCTCTATCCCCGCTGACTTCCCCGAAATTTTTAAAACGTCCCTGTCTATTTTTCCCAATTCTTTATAGGCAGTATTGTAGCTGTTAACGGTTGTTGTCAGATGATTTCCCAATTTTCCCATATAACTTTCATAACCGGCTAGATGTTTTCCCAGATCAATAACTCTTTTTTTAATTTCTTTAGCCGATTCTTCTATTTGCATGGCCTTGAGGCCTTGCAACACCGTTTGTAAATAAGCCAAGAATGTTGTTGGAGAAACAATTACCACTTTCTTTTCTCCTGAAGCATAATCGATCAAGCTCCTGGTGTTGGATTGTATTACTCCCACCTTGTTTATCAAAAGATCGTAGAACACCGCCTCGGATGGAATAAACATAAAAGCAAACTCGGTTGTGTTTTCATCGGGACGAACATACTTGGAAGTTTCATCGATTCTGCTTTTTAAATCCTGGGAAAAGGCATTTTCAAATCTTTTTCTGTCTTCGTCCGTTTGAGCTTCCAAAATCCGGTTGTAATTTTCCAAACTGAATTTGGAATCAATAGGAATGATTTTATCCTTAACGAAAACAACGGCATCTACGATATTGCCATCAGCAAATTCATACTGCATTTGGTAAACTCCCGGAGGCAAAACGTTTTTTAAAACCGTTTCCAGATAGTATTCCCCCAAAACCCCCCTTTGCTTGGGATTTTTTAATATGTCCTGAAGATTTTTTAACTGGTCAGTAATACTGATTACCTGCTTGTTGGTCTCGTCCAGGCGGGTTAATCTTTCGGTCACGTCACGGATAATCTTAGCGCTTTCGACAAACTGATGCTGAGCGGCTTTATGTGACTCTCCCAACTTACTATCCATGTTCTTTGTAAGCTCATTGAGTTGGTTTTGAATCATCAGAAAAGAAGAATCTTCCGGTTTCTTTTCAGATAATTTCCTAAAAACAAAATAGACGCCGACAAGGAAAGCGGCTTGAATAATTACCAAGATAATGAAATTTCCAGTACTCATTTATTCAATTATACTATATACTGTATACTAAATACCAGATACTAAAATCATGACTCTAAAAAACAAAACTGCCTTTATTACCGGAGGAGCGTCGGGAATCGGACTAGCAACCGTCAAAAGACTTCTTTTAGAAGGAGCCAGAGTTGTTATCTATTCTTTGGAGATTCCCAAGAGCGACGAGATAAAAAAATTGGAGACGAATGAAAATGTCTTAATTATCAAAGGCGACATTTGCGATTCATCGGCGGTAGAAAAGGCGGTTTCGGTAACAGTTTCCAGATTTGGAAAAATAGACATTCTCATCAATAATGCCGCCGTCGCTCAAAGAAAAAAGTTTATTCAAACAACGAAAAAGGATTGGGATTTTATAATAGACGTTAACATTAAAGGAACACTGACCGTCACTAAAGAAGTTTTAAAAGAAATGATAAGCGGCGGCAACGGAATTATAATTAATATCGCTTCGGGGACGGGAATCTATGGGGTCGGCGAGCTTTCTGTCTACTCTCTGACAAAGGCGGCATTGATCAATCTCTCTCAATCGCTTAATCAGGAACTCTCCGATTACGGTATTAGCGTTTTTACCGTTGCACCCGGGTCAACCGAGACCAATATGTTTCGGAAGCTTTTTGGAAAAAAAGAGGCCTATCATACCACTGATGATGTTGCTGAAGTAATTATTAAAAGCATCAAAGGGGAACAGAAACCGGACGACAAATTGATTGTTGATGTATTTCAGCATGCCAGATAGAATGTAAAAAAATCATCCCGCTCTCGCCAAACACAAAATCAGAAAGTACCGGGAATATGGCCCCAGTAACCGGGTACCAATAAACTGAGATACTTGTCTTCCTCCTTCTCTTCGGTCTTCTCGCCCTCGGGGAGATCAAATTTTTTTATAATTGACCACTATGTTTTTGTGTAACTAGGGTTTACAAATGAAAAATTATATGATATCAAATAAGAAAGAAAGGAGAGCGCCATGTTGACCTGGTACTTTAGAAAGGCGTTCTGGGGGCTTTTGACAGCCATGTCGTTTGTTATGACCATCTGGGTCTCCGGCAAGGTGCCGGAGAAAATCATGGAGGTGAATCTGGGACTCCGTCTCGCTTTCAGCTGCGTGGTGGCGATTTTTTTCTTTTCTCTCTTCAACTGGATCGAGGAGAGACTGGAGAGGCGCCGCGACCAACAGGATGCCGGGGATCTCGACGGCCCTCCTGGCGCCATCGCCTGACCCCACCCACCGCACACATCGCAGCAAATAGACCTCTCTACGGGCCGCCTCGCGCGGCCCTTGCTCATTTATTAGAGTCCTAATTCAGAAGATATTTCTTTCATTGCATCAATTACGTTTTGGATATGCTCATCCAACGGCACGCCTAATTCCTGAGCCCCTTGGTAGATTTCCTCTCTATTTACTCCCGCGGCAAAACGGTTTTCTTTAAATCTCTTTTTCACCGACTCCACGCCGACTTCGGCAAGGGATTTTGACGGCTTTATCAACGCTACTGCCACAATAAATCCCGTCAGCTCGTCTACCGCAAAAAGCGTTTTAGCCATCAGTGATTCTCTTGAGGTATTCGTATACGAAGCGTGTCCCAATACGGCATTGATCGATTCTTCATCCAATTTGTCTTTAAGAAATTCTACTGCCCTGTATGGATGACCTGTTCCGTCTCTGCTGGGATTCGGGTACTTTTCATAGTCCACATCATGCAAAAGACCCACTATCCACCATCGTTCCTTGTCGGGAACCACCGACACACGCTGATTGATAGCTGATTTACGCTGATTGTTATCAGTGGCAATCGGCAATTCATCAGTGGAAATCTGTGCTCGCTGCGAGAAGTAGCGGGCGTAAAAATCCATCGCCTGCGCAACTGCCAGCATGTGTTTTTTGAGATTTGGGTTTTGAACCCACTCGTCAAGAATTTTTAGAGATTCGTCTTTGGTCATAACGGTATCGATGCCAATATACCAATGAATACCAATTATACTAATAACAATCGGCATTACCAATAACTTATATCATTCGTACATCCCGTTCAAACATCCCAAACGGAAAGGAGTATTTTATGATCGGATACATCTTCTGGCTCCACTAATTTTGGGTGCTTGGGAATAATAAGCTCGCTGGAAAAAATATAATCTAATCTTCTTTTTTTAAGTGTATTTTCCGCAGTACTATAAAAAATATCCCTGTATCCTTTATCAAGCATTAAATTATAGGGGTTGGTATGCGGCTGAAAGTTGAAATCACCAGTAATGATTTTCGGATAATTAAAACGTGTAAGAGCGTGTGTGATTTCATTAACTTGCTCCAGACGAACTTTCTGATATACCTCAGCATCTAATGCGTAGGCTGAAAGGAGATGGGTATTGGCAATAGTAATAAACTTATCGTCTTTTTTTATATTAACTACTTGAAATCCCTTCCCGTACAATTTATCGAAAAATGCCAAGGAAAAAAGTGACCCTTGAGATTCAAACTTGTATCCCACACTTTCAGTAAGAGGCAATCTTGACAAGATGAGTAGATCTTTTTGGTGAAATGAATAAGCTAGTCCACGGTCTGACAGAGCATTAGTAATAAATTCTGCATCCCTGGTAAAAAATACTTCTTGGAGACAAATAACGTCTGGTTTCTGTTTTAATAAAAAAGAGACGATGTGCGGCAAGCGCTTTCTTCTCGTCACTGACCACGGAGGCAGACAACAATTCCAACTGATTACTCTCACATTATTAAAACTGAACAATAATTGTAAATTCTCCTTTTTGGTTTTCTTTTTTTTCTTCCAATTTTTTTATTACTTCCTCCGGGATACCCGTAAAATAATTTTCAAACATTTTAGTCATTTCTTTGGCAACGCAAAGATAGCACTCGGGAGCAACTTCTTTTAATGCTCCTAATGTCTTTAAAATCCTAAAGGGTGATTCGAAAAATACCAAAACTCCCTCTCCTTTTTTAAATTTATTAAAAAGGTTTTTCAGCTGCCCCTGTTTTTTGGGAGGAAAGCTGACAAAGGTAAATTCTCTGGCTCTGATACCTGAAGCGGCGATAGCTGAAATCAAAGCCGATGGCCCGGGGATAACATTTATCCCTATGCCTTTTTCCCTTGCCCCTCTTACTAAATCCCCTCCCGGGTCAGAAATCGATGGAGTTCCGGCCGAAGTAATATAAGCGGCGTTTTTTTCTTTCAGAATATCCAAAATTACTTTCAAAGCCGATTTTTTATTTCGGTCATTATATTTGATGATTTCCTTCCCGGAAATCTTATAGGCATTAAGCAGACGCAAAGAATCTACCGGGCTTTCGGCTATGATTACATCTACGTCGCGCAATGTTTCCAGAGCGCGCCGGGAAATATCCTTCAAATTGCCGATGGGGGTGGAAACGATAAAAAGCATAATTGAGTTATAAAGTGAAAAATTTATAAAGTTTGTACATCTGAAATTTCAACTTTATAACTTTATGAACCTTAAAAACTTTTAACTTAAAAGCGGTAAATCACGTCTTTTCTCTCCACAACAACCTTCCAGCCATTTTTCTTGGCAATGTTGTAGAGTTTTTTGTTGGGATTAAAACAAATAGGTTCTTCCACCAGCTTAAGAAAACCAATGTCTGTTTCCGTGTCCCCTACTCCAATAGATCTTTTTAAACTCCAGCCAGTTTTATTTTTAAGTTCTCTGACTACTTTTTCTTTATCGGCGGAGGGAGAAATTATCTGGCCGTTGTATTTCCCTCTTTCAGAAAAATGATAAGTGCCAAAATAGACGTCAAATTTCCACTTTCTGGCAAAAATTTTAACAATATCAAAAGGAGAACCGGAAATAGCCACCAGAACATACTTGCCTCTGATTTCTTTTATCAAATCTCTGGTAAACCGGTAGACCTTGTCTTTTTGTTCTTTAATCACCGCCTCGCTGACCCTTCTAACATCTTCTACCGAACAACCTTCTATTCTTCTATCAAAGGTTTTAACTACTCGATTAATATAATCTTCATAGCTTCCCTTACGATTAACCCACTTGAGATAGTGGTGCTCTATTTCTTTTTCGGCTATCGGAGGAAAAACGCCATATCTAACCAGAGCTCTGGTTAACTCAATTACCAGGGAACTTCTAAAAATGGTGCCGTCAATGTCAAAAATAGCAAGAGGTTTCATGGTTTAGCTACAAAATACGAAATTGTACGAAAGTACGAAAATTTTTGCTTTTTATAAGTTTCTTATTATTGTATATAAATAAAGATTAGATAAGATTTCGCAAGATATCAATATTCTTTTTGTCGGGGCCGTTGTCGTCAAATCCGGGCACCTCTAAGATAAAAGGTCTTGTTTTAAATTCCGGATGGCGCAACATATTGGAAAAGGCCTCTTGGCCGATATATCCCTCTCCGATATTTTCATGTCTGTCTTTGTTGGATTTTTGGAGAGTTTTACTGTCATTGGCATGAATCGCCCACCACTTTTCAAGACCAATCAATTTCTCCAGTTCTCCGGTAAATTTATCCAAAGACGGTTTTGAGAAATCGACCAAAACTCCCGATTCAAAGCCATGAGCAGTATCATAACAAAATCCAAGCCTTCGATTATCAACGCCTCTTACTATGTTTCCGACCTCTTCCAAACTATCACCAACCAAGTTGCCGGCACCGGCGCTGTTTTCTATCAGTAATTTTCCCGAAAGAATGTTTTTTAGAATATCCTTCAGGCCGTGAATAACCATCTTCTCCGCTTCTTTTTCATTTCCTTCTCCTCTGGAACCGATATGAAAAATAACTCCCTCCGCTCCCAAAGCATTGGATATCTCCAGATGACTTTTAAGAAGCTCGCAGGAGATTTTGGCCAGATTCTTTTTAGGACTGGCTAAATTAATCAAATAAGGGGCGTGAAGAAAAACAGGACCGATCTCTAATTTTTTAGCTAAAGATTGAAATCCCTTTGCTTCTTCCGAAGAAGGCAAAGGAGCTTTCCATTGAACCGGAGAGGCTCCAAAAATCTGAATAGTGTCGGCTCCTATGTTTTTGGCTCTCTCCAAGGCTTTAACCAAGCCGCCGGCAGCAGAAACATGAGCTCCAATTTTTATCCCCATATATTTTTACAACCTTTCCAAATCTTGAATAATTTGTTGAGCATGGGCTTTGGGATCAACTTTGTCGTAAATCTTTCTGATAATTCCTTTGGGGTCAATCAAAAAGGAACAGCGCCTGGCAAAAATTATGCCGTCCGCCCCGTAGCTCTTAATAACTTTCTCTTCAGAATCAGAAATTAAATCAAAAGGAAGATTATACTTCTGACAAAATCGGGAATGGCTGGAAACGTCGTCAGCACTTGCTCCAAGGATAGTCACCAGGCTTTTTAGTTTTTCAAAGTTATCCCTGAACTTTTCTGCCTCCACCGTACAGCCGGCAGTGAAATCTTTGGGATAAAAATAAAGAAGAAGCCATTTTCCGTAAAACTCAGATAGGGACCTGATTTTCCCCGATTGGTCGGGAGCCGAGAAATCGGGAGCTTTATCACTTTCAATCAATTTTTTATTTGTCATACCGGTTAAATTACTTATTAATTTCTAGAAGTTCTATTTCAAAAACCAAGGTGGCGTTGGGAGGAACAGAGCCATCAGGCGTGCCGGTCTCTCCGTAGGCCAGCTCGGGAGCGATGACTAATTTTCTTTTACCTCCGACTTTCATTCCTACCAATCCCGTCTCCCATCCGTCAATGACTTCGCCCGCCCCCAGAGTAAAAGAAAAGGGTTTTCCGCTTTCATAAGAACTGTCAAACTCGTTTCCGTCTGTCAGTTTTCCCAAGTAATGAACGGTCAATTTATCCCCTTTTTGGGCTGCCGGACCATCACCTAAGCGGACGTCGGTTACAGAAAGGCCTTTGATGCCAATATCCAAGTTCTGGCTGCTGATATTGGTCGGATTATGAGCTGTTCTCCAGAAACCAAAGGCAACGGCACCCAAAAAAACCAGCATTAAGAGAGTAAAAAATGTCTTCATATTATTTCGAATCCTTTCTGCTCCTTATTTTTTCAATTTTAATTTTTTGAATAAACCGAAACCGAGCCGAGGTTCGATAGGCCGGTCTTCCTTTGCGATTGCCGACTTTGGAATAGTTTTTCATATACCCGCTTCTATTTTACCACAATCTTTTCTGATAAAATAGAAAATAATGATTCAAACAAAAACAACGATTTTACTCTTTCTCCTGGTTCTGTTGGTTTTGGGGCTGATAGCCATTTATTGGACAATAAAAAACGCCGGTTTTTCAAAAGACTGGCAGGACAATGACTGGGCTAAAATCTCTATCGGCCAGGGAGAAATTACTGCTGAACTGGCGGTTTCTTGGAGCAAAAAATCAATCGGGCTTTCCGGAAAAGGTTCGCTAGCCGATAACCAAGGAATGCTTTTTATTTTCAACCAACCGACAACCCCCTCTTTTTGGATGAAAGACATGAAATTTAATCTTGATTTTGTCTGGATAAATGGAGACAAGATAGTGGATCTAAGTAAAAACGTCCCTGCCCCCTTATCCGACCAGTCCCCGGTAGTGATTTCTCCAAAAGAATCCGCCGATAAAGTTTTGGAAATTAATGCCGGGACCGCCGACAAACTGAATATTCAAGTAGGAGATAAAATAAATATCAAAAAAATTACTCCTAACTTATAACACAATAGTTTCTAAAAAATATCTAATCTCTGGGTTTTGGTCTCCACTCCTCCGGCCCTTTGACGATAAAGACAGAACTGGCAATCAGGAGAGCTGGGAGGAAGTTTTTTTGATTCCAGGCATTTTCTGGCATTAGTAATGGCTCCCTCCACCCAAGAATCGTTTCCTTGATAAGATATGATTTGAACGTCAAATTCCAGCTTTCCATCAAAAGCTTCCCTGTCTTTCTTGCCGTTAGCATAAACAAAATAGCCGGTGTCAGAGATATCAAAACCGTTTTTTCGAAAGAGCCATTGATAAATCTCCATCTGGCGTTTATAGGCCTGCCGATATTGAGAATCAAGGGTAATTTCTTCGTTAGTGCTGGTAGCTTTATAATCAACAATCATCAGTTGGCCGTCTTTATCCTGCCAAACGTCGTCAATTGCTCCGGAAATAGTCAGTTTGGTTGGCTGGTGATAATAAGTGATTCCTTTAAAATTTTCTCTCCAGGTACCAATGTCCGGGTGCTGAAGAGGAACGGCATCTATTTTGTAGACCTTCATTAAAGGATGAGTTGTTTTTCCCGCTCGGTGAATATCGAATTCTTTTTTCAAAAGGGTATCCACCGCCAAATTTAAGGTGAAAGCCGGCCCTTGAGGATAGGTGATCCCCAATCGCCTGTCCAAATAGAAACAGCGCGGGCACTGAACAAAAAGTTCCAGTTTGGAACGACTTAATTTAAAATCTTGTCCGGGAATAAATTCTCTTCCGTTACCGTTAAAACTCATAGCAATCCATTATAAACGAAAAAATCGTATACGAAAAGCGTCGCTAAAGCGGTATGTTTACCCTCCCAAATTTTACCCTGTAAAACTTGGGAGGGTGAATAAAAAACACCCCTTGATAAACTCGGGGTGTTTTTTGGCTTTTTTAAAGACAAGCCTATCTTCGAGGAGAAAAACCTTCTTTCAGAGGACGGGCCTCGTTGACGATTAACTTTCTTCCCTCCATATCTTTGCCATTGAACATTTCAATCGCTTTCTCGGCTTCGTCATCGTTGGCCATCTCCACGAACCCAAATCCTCGGGAACGTCCCGACATTTTGTCGGTAATCACGTTCGCCGAAGTCACTTGTCCGGCTTCAGAAAACATTTCGGACAATTGATTTTGGGTAGTGCTGTAGGAAAGATTTCCCACGTACAATTTCTTGGACATGCAAACTTCAAAAAACTAAATCTAATTTACGCTTCTTTAGGAAGGACCTTCTTTTTTAATTTAATTTGAAAGAACCTAAGAGCGTTTTAATAATACACCTTTTTTGAAATAAGTCAAATATAACATTTACGTTATCAGATGACGTAAATATTGAGGTAAATGGCTCTAGACTACTTCCGCATTATAGCATTGCTCACCCCTCAACAGATTCGGGATGAAAGTTATAATTATACGACTTCACTATTGTAACAACTTTCACAGTATACAATCTCCGGTCTCTCTGGAGCATAGGATGTCTCGAATTCGTTAGGGCACTTCCCTTCTCCGTGTTGATGTCGGATGGTATTCGTGTAAACTCCATTTTCACTTTTCTGACCAGCACACTGACAGGTACGATGCCAGAGTTTGAGAGGGTTTCTTTTGGCCAATTTTCCATGATGACGACAATTTGGACAAAGATGAGGAACAGCAATACCTAACTTTCTGTAAAGCTGCAACTCTTCAGAGACAATTCTAAACGCCCCTGTACACTTGTGAGTGCATGTACCTCCGTGTCCACAACCTATAATCTCGCCAGTAATCGTATCAGGAATATCTTTTATGTGATCAGGGATGTTTTTAGGAGTCAGTGTTATCTGACGAGCCGTTTTATCTTTATCATACCAGATAAAACCTTTATCAGCGGCTTCTTCGGAAGTTACATTAAAATAATCTTGAGCAATTGACTCATTATAAGCAAAAGGTGAAAGTTCCGCCGGGAAAAATTCCCCATATTTATAAATCCTTCCTTTTTTATCGAAATACGGCTGATTATTCATGTGCTCTACTACTTTATTTATAAGAATTTCATATTCTTCCTTAGAGTATTGTCTGTTTAGAATACAGTACTGTTTGTTTCTAAGACCATAACAACCAAAAAGATTGCCGGAGCTATGGCAGTTTATGCTGTATCTCGTATCCTGACAGTCATAAACAACACCAGAAAAGAAAACGCGACTGGGATAATTAGTGTCAAAGGTTTCGTACAAAAGTTCTCCACCTCCTATACCAGGCCCACAATCATAAGAATCATTCATGCCATATCCTCCCCAAGCGCAGTATTTGTCATTTTCTCCAGACGGATCTCCAAATATATCAAAACAGTTGTAACAGTTTTTAGTATTAATACAATTATCACCTGTCGTATTGACGCATTTTGTTAAATTAGCAAACCTATGAATACTCTTGATAACCAAACCATTATAAACGTTTGAAATGTTGCCTAGCTTATCAAAACTACCCAAATCAAAATCTTTCTTTTTCTTAATATAATCTTCCTTGGAGTAGGGCTGGTTAAAAATATAGAATTGCTTATTGCGTAAATTAGTGCATCCAAAACAATTTTGACAGCCGACACAATCAGAAAGAAAGGCGGATTCCGAACAACCAACACAATTAACACTAAAAAAGAGACGATAATTCTGTTTACAAGACACGCAGTCGTAACAAAGTTCATTTGAATCACTTATGTAAAGATCGAGAGAATCTTTTGTGTGAACAATTCTGTTAGCGTAAAGTGAATGTTCGTTCCGCCAAGAAGCGGAGAGGTAGTAACTATCTTTGTCCCCTTCAGAAACATTACAATACTGGCAATTGGACATATTTGTTACTGAAACCCCTATAAGAGGAACTCTTTCCAATAAATCCCGATACTGTTGGAAAAATGGCTTGGAGAAAACGTAATTGCTCCCGTAATCCATTGGATCCCAAGCATCTGACCACCAATATTTTTCATCATACACAGTAAAAGGTTTGTCGGGAGAATAGATGGATATCATTTCCTCGCTGTGCCCAGGAGCATTACATTTCCTTTTGTAGAGAGTTCTTTCATTTCTCCAAGTAAATCTTCTTTGCATCCTGCACTCCGGACACCAGGTCGGCGGCGGAATATTTATTTTCTTATAAAAATCAAAATCTTCCGGCTCAATAACAAAACTTCGCCTACAACTCTGGCAAGTTTTAGTCTCTTGTTTCATATTTTTACCAAACCCTCTACCCTTTCCCCCTACCTCAATACCATCCTTGAAAGGAAGAATAAGACCAGTCCCAGGCCGTTGGAAACGGCAGTGATAATCCAAAACCTCATAGTTACCCTGGTTTCGTGCCACCCCAAGGCCTCAAAGTGGTGATGGATAGGAGTGGAGAGAAAAATCTTTTTTCCGAAAAACTTTTTGGAAATTAACTGAATAATTACCGATAAAGACTCAATCACTAAAATTGGGGCAAAAAATGGGAGAAAAAGAATAGTATTAGTTAGCATGGCAATCACGCCCATGGTAATACCAAGGGCCATAGAACCGGTATCACCCATAATAAACCTGGCCGGATAAATATTAAACCACAGGAAAGCAAGCAAAGCCCCCGCCACTACTGCCGCAAAAGCCCCCAATTCATATCTCCCTAAAGCAAAGGACACAACCGCCAAAGAACCAAAAGAAAATAACGATACTCCGGCTAAAAGACCATCCAGACCGTCAGTTTCATTAGCCGAAAAAGCCGAGGCAAAAATAATAAATATAAACACCGGAATGTACCATCCATATATTTCGAAACTGCCAAAAAACGGAACGTGAAGAACTGTCCAGTTTAGTTTGAAATAGAACCAGTAAGCACCCACCAGGGATATCAAGAGGTAGATTATAAGCTTTCTTTTAACAGACATGCCACCGCCGTTAGGACCCTTTTTAAAAACTCCGAATAAATCATCAAATAACCCCAAGACAGCGGCAATCAGCATGGCGGCAATTGGAAGATATGTTTGAGCCCTGTCAACAAAATTAAAATAATCCCAAAACCCATCAAACAATAGATTCAAAACAAAAAATATTAAAGACAGACTAAGAACCGTAATCCAGATAATAATTCCTCCCATCGTTGGAGTTCCTTCTTTGTGTTTGTGTAAAGCAGAATATACGGGAGTATCAGCACTTTGCCTGATTTGCTTTCCTATTTTATAACGAATCAAAAATTTGCTGACAAAAGGAGTCAAAAGCAGAGCCGTTACAAAAGACATCCCCATTAAGATTAGAATTCTGATGACTTGTGAACTCAGCATAGTTTATTGACCAATACACTCCAATAATTTTTCCACGTCGCCAAATCTATCACCGCTGGAGAAAACTCCTATAAAAAACATCTTACCACCTTTTTCAAATAAGGTTACCAAATTTCCCCCCGAAGCATCAATAAAGCCGGTTTTTCCCCCGAAGAAATCGGATTGGCCGGCAAAAAGATTGATGTTGTTAAAACTTTTGACCTTCCCTGACGATTCTTCTCTGATGGAAATCCTGCTTCTCCGGCTAATGTCAAAAATCAACGGTTTGTTCCGGTAGATATAACCCATGAGAAGAGAAAGATCGCTTAAGTTTGACTGATTAAGATAAGAAAGTCCCGTCGGTTCTTCAAAAAAACTCTGGCTCATTCCCAATTCTTTGGCTTTCTGATTCATTTTAGAGACAAATCCCTCGTATCCAAATCCTTCAGTTAAAGCATAGGCCGCCTCGTTACTGGAGAAAATCAATGAGGCCTTGATCAGATTTTCCACCGAATATTTTCCTCCCGAAGACAGAAAATCAGAACCGGCTGATTTTTCAAAGGCACTCGGACTAATTTCAATAATACTGGAAAGGTTCATGTTTTCCAAAGCTATCAGTGCCGTCATCAATTTTGTGATGGAAGCAATCGGCCAGCGACTGGCCGAGCGGTTCTCCAGAACAACTTTCCCATCTTCCAGGTTTTTTACCAGAAAAATATTGGTTTGAAGAGGCAAGCAGATATTTTCAACGGTTTCTTCTTTAAGCACCGAGTGTCCCTCAATCACAGCCGATAAAGACAGACTGCTGTTGTTGGTTTGATTAACGGTATCTGACTGCTTCTCGTCCGTATCCGAAGAAACTGTCTTTTCTCCGCTATTGAGGACACTGATCGAGGCAGTTTTGTCGCTCCCTCCGACAACCTGGCTTTCAGAAAAAACGTTGGTCTGATGAAAGACGGATAAAGAAATCAGAATAACAAATATGAGAATGAGAGCTTGATATTTCATGATAATATAGAGTATCGATGCCAATATGCGAATGTATTAATTATACAGATTTTCTTTTTGTGTCAGTATCTATTCTGATAACTCTCATCGGTTTCAAATATCTATTTCTGAAATTAATAAGCAGCCCCAACTTCATTCCGGTGGATTGTAAATATCGTTGAATCTGGTAAAAATCATCTTTCCCAATTAAACGTTTGGCTTTGATTTCAAGGATAATTTTACCATATAGAGTAAAGTCAGTAATGTTTCCGGAATCCAGAACTCTCTCTTCTCTCTTGTAAGGAATCTTAGCAATCTTAAGCCTTTCTTCTAAGACGTCTCCGTATTGTCTTTCTTTCAGAAATCTTCCCTTCTCGTTATGAACATCAAAACAAATACCTACTATCAGATAAGACAATTCAGGATAAATAATTTTATTGTTATCTTTCATTCGCATTATTAGCAGATTTGTATATTCGCATCGATACTACTCATGCTGATCAGCAGATGTTTCGCTGGAGAGAACCGGCTCCTGAACAATGGAACTCTTTTCCTGAGAGAAATAAGTGTTTTTTATCTCCAAAAACTTTTCAAATTCCGGCAGATCTTCCTTCTTGGCAATTCCCAGATATTTCATCAAATCAAAGCTTGGCTCGTAAAGATAAAAATTACCTTTCAGTTTTCTTTCAACCAATCCTCTGATAAGCAGGCTCCTTAAAATAAAACTGGAGTTGACCCCCCGCACGTAATCTATCTGGGCTCGGGGAATGGGTCCAAAATAAGCCACCAAAGAGAGAGTCTCCAAAGCCGCCGGTGTTAGTTCCTCTTTCAAGCTTTCTTTAATAAACATTTCCAGAAGAGAAGAAAAGCGGGGTTTGGTTACCAGAGCATAGGAATCACCTTTTTTCATTATCATAATTCCCCTCTCCTCGCTCGCCAGATTGTCCGTTAATTTTTGAACAATTTCTTCCAGTTCTTCCAAAGAAACTTTAAGCGTTTTGGAAAGTTTTGTTTTTTCCATCGGCTCTCCATACAAAAAAAGGATTGCTTCCAGAGCCGCCACATTTTCATTCTGTTTATTTCTTTCCATGTTTTTACTTTATACTTTCTACTTTCTACTTATTCTCTCTATCTCAATTTCTTCAAAGACACTCACCTGTTTAACCTTCAACACCCGATCACAAAGTAAATGAAGTAAAGCTAAAAACATCACTATAACCTCTCCTTTGGATTTTTTTCCGACGGCCTGGGAAAAACGGGAGATGCCGTTAGAAATCTTATCAAAAAGTTCTTTTATCTTTTCCTCCAGAGTAAAGAGTTGTCTTTCTATTTTTTCCGTTTCCAAAAAGAAAGAACCGAGAGAATCCAAAATGGATTTGAGCGCCGAATGCAGTTTGCCGGTAGAAGCGTTCTGAGACGGATAAAACACCGGACTAACCGAAGAAAGCATCTCCCGGGAAAAGGATTGTCCTCCCTCACTCCAAAACTGCTTCATTCTAAAAAACATCGGCCTGACTTTCTGATAAAGTTCCAGCCGCCTCTCCAAATCCTGAATGCTTTCTTCCTCTTCTTCCGAGAGCTCAACGTCCGGTAAAATTGCTTTGGACTTGATTAAAATCAACTGGGAGGCCACTACCAAAAAGTCAGCCAGCACCCGCGGACTAACACCAACCAGACGCGGACTGACACCGACCGAACGCTGACTTACACTGAAATCTTCCGCCCCTGTCTGTGTTTTGTCCGTTTTTGTCAGCGAATGAATATACTTTAAAAAATCAGCCGTCACTTCCGCTAAGCTGATTCGGGTGATATCCAGCTTTTTGGCCTCAATCAGCTCCAAAAGCTTTTCCATCGGCCCCGCAAAATCAAGAACTTTCACCTGGTACATGTAGTATAACCAATAACTTATAACTCTTAACTAATGACAATTATACCCCCAAAAAAGCCGAATTCCAAGGATTTTGAAGCTTCACTGCACACTTTTTCCATTTACTTATTCCTGCCTGCCGGCAGGCAGGCGTACGAATTGGCCGATGGAGAGAAACATCAAAACAAAGATGGCTTTAATTTTTGATATTTTTCCCCTATAATCCCCTATATACCAAATTATCCAGCTCTCGCAACGAGGGCTGGATGCTCGGTTTTATAACTAATCGCTTCGCTCTTAGATAAAAACGGCATGTTAGCCATCTACCGTAAATACCGCCCCAAAACTCTCTCGGAAATATTCGGACAGGAAGAGACGGTCAAAATTCTTCAAACCGCCTCCGCCGAAGGCAAGATTTCTCACGCCTATCTTTTCTACGGCTCCCGGGGAACGGGAAAAACTACCACTGCCCGAATCTTCACAAAAATCGTCAACTGCCAGAAAAGGCAGGAAGATTCCGATTTTTTCAAAAAAGGAGAGCCCTGTAACCAGTGCGGTGCCTGCCGCCAGATTGACGAAGGCCGGGCTTTGGATATCGTAGAGATTGATGCCGCCTCCAATCGCGGTATAGACGAAATCAGGGACCTCAAAGAAAACATCAAGACTCTCCCCGCTTACTACAAATACAAGGTTTTTATCGTGGACGAGGTTCATATGCTAACTCCTCCGGCCTTCAACGCTCTTTTGAAAACATTGGAAGAGCCGCCGGCTCACGTTATTTTCATTTTGGCCACCACCGAATACGAAAAACTGCCGGCGACTATCGTTTCCCGCACCCAGAGGTTTCATTTCCGCAAACTGACTCTTCGGGAAATTGTCAAAAAACTCTCCTTCATCTGCCAAAAAGAAGAAATCAAATCCGAGCCGGAGGCGCTGGAGATGATTGCTTATCTGGCTGAAGGCAGTTTGCGTGACGCCGAATCTTTGTTAGATCAGATAATTTCCCTGAAAGGCAAAACAGTAACGGTGGAATATGTGGAGATGATTTTGGGGAAAGTCGGTTTTGCCAAGACGATAAAAATGGCCGACTTGCTTGTCAAAAAAGACCTCAAAGGCGCCTTGGAATTTCTTTACGAAATAAACAATCAGGGACATAATCTTTTTCAATTCAACAAAGACCTGACCGAATATTTGAGGCGGACTCTTTCCCTGCATCTCAATCCCCAGCTGGAAAAGTGGTTTGAAAAAGAAATTGCCCAGAGTCAGATAAAAGAAATCCAGAAACACGCGGTAAAAATCGAACCCGAGTACCTGATTAAATTGATTCAATCCCTGATTGAGGCCTACGCCCAGATGAGATACAATCCGTTCCCGATGGTGCCGTTTGAGATAGCGATAATAGAGAATCTGAAAAAGTAGTTAGTATTTGGTAGATAGTATATAGGAGATAAAAAATAAGCATTGAAAAGGGCTTATTTTTTATCTATACTTTGAGAAATTGCGGGGTCGTCTAACGGCAGGACAGCGGCCTTTGAAGCCGTTTATGAAGGTCCGATTCCTTCCCCCGCAGCTGATAGAATTTGTTCGCGCAAAGCGAGATAACAAATTCATCATCCCGAGCGAGCAAAGCGACGAGGGAATGCAATAAAGTAGCGCAAGAATCCCTGCCTTGCCCGTCCGAAGTTTTAACGAAGGAGGGTCCCCAGCACGAGTCAGCACAGTATGGTTCGACAGGCTCACCACAGGTCGAGGGAGATGTGAGAGCGTTATTTTGAGCCATTTCTTTATTGCGGGCTCTGAACGTCCAAAACTTGCACCTGTCTTGAAGATTAAAAAGAATTCACAAAGTTAGTGTAAAAGTTTTAAAGGTATCTATGAAGACCCTAATTCTGACTTCGAAGGATAAAGTTATTGGTTATTATTCTACACTTGAATCGCGCGCAGTTTATTTCTTTTTGAAAGGAGTGAAGCATTTTGGATATTATCCAGAAAATCAAGAAAATACTCCTATTTTAGAAGCGCAGAGATTGATGATAGAAAGGATTTTTGCAAAATTGAATCTAAAAAGCGGTTCACTTCTATTAGATGCCGGATGTGGAGAAGGCGAAACTGCAATATATTTGGCAAGAAAATATCAAATTAGAGCAAGAGGTATTGATATACTGGATTTTAATATTGAAAAAGCCAATAGAAAGCGAACAAGTCTAGGTTTAAAAGACAGGGTTGATTTTCAGATTATGGATTATACGAATACGAATTTTTCTAATGAAACATTCGATGCGATACTTGCGTTGGAAACCGTAGTCCATGCCGTTGATTACGAAAGTGTTTTGAAAGAATTCTACAGAATATTAAAACCAGGAGGAAAATTATGTATGTTAGAATATAGTATGTCCTCTTTAGATAATTTTCCTTCAGACCTTAAAAATGTCGCAGAAATGATTATTAGAGAATCTGGAATGCATAGCCTACCTTATTTTTTACATGGAAAATTTCCGGAAATACTAAAGAATGCCGGCTTTTCCAGTGTAACAGTTGAAAATGTTACGCAGAGAGTAGTTCCAATGTTTAAAAAATATTATGCTTTATTACAGTTCCCTTACAAGATAATAAAATTGTTTAAACTTCAAAAAAGATTTATTAATATTACTTCAGGCGTAGAAGCTTATCAAAATTTTATCCCGAAAGATCTTTGGCGGGAAAATATAATTGCGGCAATAAAAATTTGAACAATTATTTTTTTGAATTCTTGACCCATCCGGGATTCGAACCGAAGTGCTATAATAAAAAGTGAGATTTTATCAGTATTTTTTGAGTGCTAGTCCTAGTCCTAAATACAGCCCCTCTCTGGAAATCGAACCAGTAATACCTGACCGACATAAAAGATATGCATTATGAAGACAGGGTCTATGGGAAAGTAGAAATTACAGAGCCGGTAATTTTGGAATTAATCAACTGCCCGACATTTCAAAGACTTAAGGAAATAGACCAAATTGGTTATTTTGAACCTTACTTCCCCGGTACGGCACATAGTCGTTTTGAACACTCTATGGGCGTATTTTTATTACTCGATAAATACAAAGCCCCAATTGAGGAAAGAATCGCCGGGTTAATACACGATGTTTCCCATTCCGCCTTTTCCCATTGCATCGATTATGTTTTATATATCGGATCTGAGAAAGAACACAACCATCAAGACAATGTTTTTGATGAATTTGTAAGAGAATCACAAATACCGGAAATTCTTAAAAAGTACAATCTTGATATCAATTATATTTTAGACGACAATAATTTTCCCTTAAAAGAAAAAGACCTTCCCGATTTATGCGCTGATAGGATTGATTATTCGTTTAAAACAGCGGTTATTTTTAAAGAATTAGAACAAAAAGATGCTCAAGAAATATTGGATAATCTGACAGTCAAGGATAATAATTGGGTATTTGAAAATCTTGAATTCGCCAAAAAATATGCTGAATTATTTTTAAAACTTAATGCAAAATATTATGCCAGTATCCAATCAGCGGTTATGTTCAGGACTGTCGGAGATTATCTCCGTTATGCGCTTCAGAAAAATTATATAGAACAAGATGATTTGTACAGTACAGACAAGAAAGTACTTTCAAAGATCGCTAAGTTTCATAAGCTAGACAGCCACCTGAAGATTTTATTTGATAGAATGAACAATAAAATTGGTTTCAAAAATGACCCCGACAAATATGATGTGCAGGTGTATTGCAAATCAAGAGTTGTCGATCCTTTGTACAAGACCGGGAATGAAATGAAAAGAATTTCTGAAATTGATAAAGATTGGAAAACAGTCTTAGATAAAGAGATGACGGCGAAAAGCTATTTTATTAAATTTGACAGATGATGTAATGACAGTTTAAGACCCCTCCAGAATTCGAACCGAAGTGCTGTAATAAAAAGTGAGATTTTTCCATACTAATCTTAAATTAGTTAGAGTAGAAGTTTGTAAAATTGAAATAAAATTGAAAGTCAATAATTTAGAAGACACTCAAATTCATCAACTTCATCATAGTAGATAGATATAATATATGTCTTGGATACTTTTTACTCTCGGAGCCACCGCTCTAAACGCCGTTTCCAATTTTATTGATAAGTTTCTTATAGAGAAACGAGTTAGGGACTATATAACACTTACCATCTTGGGTGGAATGGTGGCCTTCATCTTTGGAATAGTTGTATTGTTTTTCAGAAACTTTCCAATCTACGGCACAAACCAGATGATACTTATTTTACTGGCCGGCATATCAATGGAAATGGGTCTTATCCCCTATTACAAAGCCATTTCTCTGGATGACATCTCAAGAGTAGTGCCGGTTTTTCAAATTGCGCCTGTATTTGTTCTTATATTGTCTTATGTTTTTCTTGGAGAAAGGCTAACCTTGCCGCAGTTTATTGGTTTCTGGATGATAATAACAGGCGCTTATATTCTTTCCCTAAAGAAACTCGGGAAGGACATTTTCAATCTACGAAAGTCAGTAATTTGGATAATTTTAGCGAGTATATTGTGGGCCATACCTTCAGTTATATTTAGATTTGTAACCATTGAAATTAATTTTTGGGATGCTTTAGGGTACGAGTTTATCGGAGCCGCTATAGGAATGCTGTTACTGTTTTTAATCCCAGCAATAAGAAACAGATTTTTAAATGAAATTGTGCGAGTAGAAAAATCCGCCTATGGCGCCATAGCTTCCAATGAATTTATATATCTTATAGCGCGTATGCTTGGTTTTTATGCGATCGTCATAGCTCCAGCTGTTTCCCTGGTATCGGTCTTGGGAGGATTTCATCCTCTTATAGTTTTAATCTATGGCATTATTCTTTCTGTCTGGTTCCCCAATATAATCAAAGAAGACATACAGAAAGCGACCATCTTTATAAAAATTCTGGCTATTGTTGTTATCTTTGTCGGAGTTTGGTTTATTAACGTCTGATTTCCTCTATCCTGCTTATAGCTAAGTTCATATTCCTAATTCCTTGGCCTACGGGATAGTAAGTGGGATAAACAAAGAACTTTTTATCATTAATCCTTAACAATTCTCCACTACTCTTTTTATCATAATTACCTACTTTTACAGGTTTGCCTAATAAAATAGAGCTTACTTGATTTCCAAAAGTTATAATCTTTTTGGGATTAATTAATAAAATTTCCCTGAGCATAACATCTCTATAATCTCTAAAGATTTTTCCGTGAAGCGGTCTGGCGTCTGGCTGGGTACACTTAGCTAAGTTAGTGACATAAACTTTATTTTTTTGAATTTCCAAGTATATTCTTTTCGAAAAAACAGGGGTCCATTCTGCTGGTTTTAATAATTGTGTTTTCCTAAAATTCTCTTCAGAAATAACGCCCAGTTTATAGAACAATTTCCAGACATTTTTTGTCCCAAGCCAAGGAGCGCGGAGACCTTTCCAAGAAGAATGAGCCGACACGTTTTTGGCGGTCGGATTCATAAAGATAAACATAACTTTCGGGTTTTTAACGCACCCGGCTCCGTGTATCGGCTCAAGACTGTCTCCGCCATACCTTTTGTGTAATCTATTTATATCTTCCTTTACCTCTTCTAATTGCATGAATTTCATTATATTCTAAATAACATGATTTGGAAAAAACCTCATATCTCAAAAATCTACGAAGCCTTGACCGCCATCGGTGACAGGAGGATTGAGATTGATGAAAATGACCCAAATAAAGCCAAATGTTTCAGTTCTTCCAAGGGCAAGTTTTATGATGTAATTTACGACCCAGGAAGTAATCTTATCAATTCCAATGACAACTCGGCCTACCATACAGAGACCTTAAGTTATCCGATGATTGCCTTTCTGATGACAAAAGGGTTTGTTTCTTACAGTAAATCCCTGCTTGAGCCGCTCAAAGGAATTTACTGGAAAGAGATAAACCAAAAGAATAAAAATGATTATTCAAAGGCAATTGAGTACGTCCTTGATGATTTAAATAAAAAAGGAATTGACACCAATTTTATAGAAAAAGAGGTTGAAAAAATATATAGCGAAGTTTCTAAATTAAAAATCGGCCGCTTGGGAAATAAAATTACCCCTCCGGAAGGCTGGTAGAAAAAATAAGATTAACTGGTGTATAATACATATATGGACCAATTAGATCCAAAGACTATTGAGATTTTAGAGGAAAAGATAAATAAACTCCAACACTCAATAGACAGGATAAATAAAATTTTTCTTTGGACATTAATAATAGCCGTTGTTTTGTTTGTTCTGCCTTTTATCGGACTCTTGTTTGTAATACCTCAATTTTTATCAAGCTACAGTGGTTTGCTGCAATTCTAGTTATATAATATGAAAATCATAAAAAATGCTTTGGTAAGTGCGGTACTGGCGGTTTTGTATATAGCCATAATTGCAACGGTATTAACTTACGGAGAGCAATTATTTGGAAAGATAAACAATGTTTTGTCGGGAATGGTGTTTTTGTTGATGTTTGTTTTCTCGGCCGCTTTGATGGGAATAATAGTTTTAGGAAAACCGATTATGTGGTATCTGGACGGACTTAAGAAAGAAGCGCTGAAACTTGTTTTCTACATATTAGGATTTCTGTTTGTTTTTTTAGTAATGGTTTTTGTTATTTTGATTTTTGTCTTCTAAACAATCCCTGTTTCTATAAAAATTAGTCTGATTACGGTCGGACTCATTTTTTTATGTCTTTATATATTGTTATTCTCCTTTTCTATCTCTCCTCTTCCCTTTTTCAAAAGTTGTTGTATAATACTTTCCAGAACACCACAAGCACTCCATGCGATAAAAGAGCCAAAAAGCTCTTATTATAAACCTATATCAAATGGAGAATATATGAAAAAAATAGTTTTGGCCTTGTTTTTTCTGGGTCTGGGGTTGGTTTTGGGAACGCAACTGGTCAGCGCTCAAGAGGTTTCTTTGGAAACAGGAGTGGCTGCCAACCAAACCGTCCAGAATCAGGAAAACGTTCTCAGTCCCGAAGATACCGCTAAGTTAAAAGATGGGTTGGACAGGTTGGAAATTATTCTTATTCAGCTTCAAGCCCGCTTGGATACAAAGGATGAAGTTGTTTTAAGCAAAAAGACGGAGGTTAATTCCAGTTTGGGAGAAATCAAAACGACTTTGATTGCTATCGATTATTCACTGGAAACATTAAGTCTTTCCCCTACCGATGAGGAACTGGCTGCTCAAGGACCGATTGCTCCCGTTGAATTCTTTTCTCAAATCGAGCAGGAGGGAGTGGTCGCCTCTGAAGAAAAGTCAGGTGGTCTGGCTTCAGTCGGACTGGTAGTCAATCTCAAAAAAATGGCTATTCCTCTGGCGGTCGTTATAGCTGTCATTATCGTCGTTCTTGCCTGGTTTTTGATAAAAAGATATCGAGGGAAAAAACCAGTCCCGATAACTCAATCGCCCGCCCCCTCTCACACCCAGCAACAAATCCAAACCCCATCTAATCCCGCCGATGCTCCTCAAATTTCAGAACAGGCCTAAAAAGAAAATCCGCTCATCAAAGCGGATTTTCTTTTCTCTTATTATTTCTGCGACAAATATTCTTCGCAAAAAGATCTTTTCTTCCAAATAATCACCGCCGTCACGAAAATAACCAGAAACAGCATGGCAAATTGTCCCAGATACCAACTCGTGCTTTTGGAAGTCGCAATTCCGACAACGATATACGAATATTTCTCGCCTTTAGCGGCATAATCGTTCCAGCGGCTGAAATATATCATCCTGGTCACTCCGTCCAAATCGGAAAGTTTGATTGCTCCTTCCTTCTCCAACAGCACTTCTCTAGCTAAATTGGTTCCATATATTGAAGTGCCGCTCCATTTTTGAGAATCCGGATATCTGGTCAAGACGGTCCCGGTTTCGTCAATCACGGTAATTGACGAATTTTCGGGAAGGTCCAGATTCTTTTCAAAATCATCCAACCAAGTCAGCGGCAAAGATACAAAAACAACGCCCTTAACGGTGGCTCCGTCATCCTCAAAAATAGGATAAGCCATAACCACCACCAGCCGGCCGGTAATTCTGTCTACTTGGTAATCGCCGACATAAAAATCTTTGGTAGCTAAAACACCATTAAAGTAGAGCCTGTCGGAAACATCCACCGGTTCTTTTACCGGAACTCCGCTGCAGACCACCAATCCCTTAGCATCTACCACTCCTATATTGGCATACTTGGAATATTTTTTGAGCAGTCCGGAAAGCAGTTTGTTGCAGGCAGGGTCATCCATATTTTTAATCTCGGAAATTTCCGAAAGAGCTATCAGCGTGTAGTGGCTTTCGTTGATAATCTCGTTCTGGACGGATTTAATAAGGTCGGCCTCCATCTTGGCTCTGCTTTTGGAGTTCGCGTCAAGAGAAGCAGTATGCACAAAATAAAACAAACCAAACAATATTATTACTACCGTAATTTCAAAAATCCTGAACCAAAGCGGTTTCTTGCAAAATATTTCTTTTAGATTCATAGCGGAACGGATTTTAAAAAACTACTGTCATAATTCTATCTTTTCAATGTCAAAAACTTCCTTCCCGATGTAAGATTCAACTTTTTCCAAATCGCTCAAAAGGCGGGTCTCCTTTTCCTTTTCTTCGGCGGAAAGGGCCTTGCTCAGCCGCGCTTTTTTAACCGTGGCTAGTTCGGCCTCAATGTCACGCTTTAAAACGGCAAATCCCTGGCGAATTGAGTCCTCAGCTTCTTTAACTTCCTTTAGAAGGAGACGCTTTTTCTTATTACCGCGACGTCCGATAACAAATATGACAATTAACAATCCGAGAGCGATGGCAAACAACACAGCCGACAGCAACGCATAGACAGTTTCATAACTCAAGCGGGAAGAGCCGAACTGAAACGCCGTTGGGATAACAGTTATTTTAACCTGAGGACTCGGCGGACTGGCATTGCCGGCAAATCTTTCCTGAGCCCAAAGAATGTACTCACCCGACTGAAGAAAGGAGTCATGCCTGTAAAACCAGTTGCCATTAGCATCGGAAATCACTGTTTGCTCAAACGTTTCCCCAGTGGACAAGTTTTGAAGATAGATTACTATTCCCAAATTCGGGCCTGATGCTTTTCCTCCGACATAAAATATTTCGTCATTGGAGATATTTCTGGAAACAGTAGATATAATCGGCGGAGACAGAGATTCGTTTTGGCTTGATTGCGGCGGGGCATTGGCGGACAAATCAGCTCCTCTGACGTGCAGGCTTCCGAAAGAGCCGATAAAAATCAGCAAGACAGCCAATTTCCCGTATTTATTCCGATATTCCTTAAGTTGTCTCAGTTTGTCTTTGACGCCGTCCGGCAAGACGTGACTAATTGTTTTATCAGAAATCCCCCTCCGCCACTTGTGTATCTTCCAAGCAGTAAACCCGAGTATCAGAACCAAAATAGCCAAGCCAAGCAATACATACTTATCGTAAAAAAGAGACAACCAGCTGCTAAGAACTCTCACTTTAACGGTTGAATCCCTGAAATTGCCGGCATTATCGTATGCCTTGACCACAATGTCATAGCTACCCAGATCAAGATTGAGGGTCTGGGGGCTTTCAACTTCCGTGAAAAACGGTCTAGGTTCGCTGCCGGAAACGCTGGGATAATCGGTCGGGATGACGGCGTATTCATAATAGCTGATACCTGAATCAGAATCAGTAGTAGTAAATGATATGACCATCTGCCGGCTGGTTGTCCAGGTAGCCGGGCTAACCTCAACTGAAAATTCGGCGGGAGGATTAACGTCAATATTCACCGCAAAATGAGTAACCCCTCCCCATATTCCGTCACGCAACGATTTTATGTGAAAATAGTGTGTCCCGCTGGATAAGTTTTTATAACTAACGCTGGTTTTGGTTCCATCGGAAATATCGTCCGGGGCTACCAGCGGTTCGTCGCTTAAAACATAACTATAGCCGTCAACAGGAACATCACTGGCCCACAACAAGATGACTGAAGGATTGTTATACCATTTTAACTGGTCGGAATGAGTCAGAGATGTCACTATAGGACCTGCCGGAGGGGGAAATATCAGCGAGTAAATTCCGTTTTGCACGTTGCTGAGAACATCTGTACCCTTGCCGTCGTTAAGCAAAATTTTAGAATTTTCGGATAACTTAACAATCGCCGTTCCCACCCGGCGCACACGAAAGGTAATAGTTGAAATCAGTCCCTGGCCGACGTTAAGGCCTCCAGGGATTCCCCCCTGGAAACGAACACTGCCGTTCTGGTTATCATACTTAAGCGGGCTGGTCCATATCCCGACTACCGACTGGCCAGCTGACGGGGAAACAACCTGTAATTTATCCGGAGGGAAATATAAAAAAATATCAACCGCATTCACCGACTCCCCTTGAGTGTTGATAAAAATTGATGAGTCAAAAGTACTCCCCACCGTAAAAGTTCCGGCACTGGGGCCTATTGAAATGGTTGCTGCCTGCGCTGGAGAAAACAGTCCCAACAAAACAACAGCCGCCGTCACAAACCAGGAAATTATAAGTTTGTGCTGATGTTGCATAGGCGCTTGGATAACCACGGTTAATTATAACACCATTTTTTTGCGACGCCACAAGCGGTATGTTCTAAATCCGACTGCGCCGATGGCGATTATTATGACGGCAAAAAAACAAGCAATAATGAGCGTCTTCCAGACATAAACCGTCTCTATTACAGCATTACCGTTGCCGTCAGTAACCTTAACCTGAAACGCCAGAGCCGCAGAAGGTATGGGCACAGGATTAGAAATGTTTTCCCAGTAACTCCAGAAAAAGTATTTCAAAAATCTTATTTGAGACGATTGAATTCCGGTTCCTTTATCCGATACCGTGAAAGCCGCCAAGGGATACCCGCCGATAGGATTATCTACGATTTGAGCATCAATAACTGGAGATGAAGCAACCTGAAAGGACAAGGGAGGTAGAACCGCCGTCCCATCAGATGAAATCAAAATATTCGCCTGCACGTTCTCTGCGAATATGCGAGTGCCAGTTCCGTCAGCATAATAAAAATCTGCTTTCGTGGATGCAATATACGCCAGGCCTTGCTTCTTAGCTTTAAATACAATCTCTCCAATTTTTCCTCCAGAACCGGAAAAAGGCGTTGTTGTTCCTCCTTCAAAATAAACAGTCCCGTTATCCGACACAGGCGATATTCCGCGCCAAAGATTTATAAAAGAATTGAGGGTATTTATTGAGTGCAGCTCCAATAGTTCCTGCGGGTAATAAATGTTAACACTCAAGGCGTTAATGGGCTTTAAGGAATCTGTAAAAATTTTAACCGCGAAAAGGTCGCCTTGGGTGATGGAGCCAGTAGGCGTTTCGAAATACAGGGTTGGAACAGTATCTGTTTGAGCAACCACCGTCACCACCGATGTCAGTAAGATAACTATCAATAATACACCGACAGATAAATAACGGACAACTGACCGAATCGGTGGTTTAAAACACGCAAACATATTTTTTATCTCCAATAGTAAAGAAGGATGGAAACGTCCGTAATATTCACCGTCCCGTCTTTATTAAGATCATACGGGGCAGATGCCAGGTTGGTACCGACATCTTTTCCAAAATAATAAAGGAGGATGCTTACATCGGTGATGTTGATAGCGCCATCGCCGTTGAAATCGGCGACTTGCATAGATCGAGCTCTTTCTTCAAGGGTCAATGATAGAACCGGTAAAACATACACAAAACCGCCCCCTCCACCACTTCCTCCACCTCCACCTCCGCCAGTAGTACAAGCAGAAGTATTAAATTCACAAGACGGTTTGCACGAGAGCGTTCCTCCGCCAAAACCTTGAGAGACACACGATGCGCCGCCTAAGTCGATGCCATCACATTGTTCACCTGTCTCTTTTTCATCATTTCCGCAAATCGTTATCCTGATCGTCGCATCTATGTTTGCAGCCTGAATAGCTCTATCTGGAGCCAGGCCGGAAATTAACACTACAAGCAGTAAAAAGAAACAAAAACGAAGGATTTTTTCCATTACGCATTTCTATTTTTTCCCAATGCTGATATTAAATTTGAAATATCTTCTGAAAAGAAAGATGAGAATCGCTGCCGCTAAAACGGCAAGAAAAATGTATGTCCAGGGAGCGTTACGCGATATAAAGAAGACAACGGTGTAGTATATTCCCTGAAAAATATTTGACGGCGCCACCGAGAAGTATACCCTAGTGGCGGCAGCTACCCCTATGGAAACCTTGCCGCTAGTATCAGGATTTTTTACTACAGGATGAGCCTCCAGATAGGCAAAATAATCTCCGGGTGTTGTTTTAATCGGTATGGAAAGCGTCACTCTTACGCCCTTAGATTCTCCAACGTTCAAATAAAATTCCTCCGGCTCAAATTTGAACCAACTTTTGTCCGGCCACATTTGTTGATAATCGGCGGTTTTTTCATGGTAATCAATACCGACACCATAGTCGGATTCTTCGGTGCCGGTATTAATCACAGGAAACAGAGGCAGGCTGTAGGTTCCTCCCGGTTTTAAACCGGGCATTTCTATTTTTCCCAGCCCGACGCCAACGCCAATTCCGGCGTAAGTAAAAGCTGGGAAAAGCATCGCAATAATAAACGATGCAAAAACAAGTTTCTTCATAAAGAAAAACTTTAGTTGGCTTCGGCAGTTACTGTAACTTTGATGTTCTTCAGATTATAATCCGTGGATGAACCCGGAGTACCAATTCGCAAATCAAGTGTTGAGGTCGAGTTAACCGGAACACCTGAGGTTGCCGTTACATTGCTGACTGTCAGAGCCGTTCCCGGAAAAGCGCCGGTTACGGACCATTCATTGATATAGTGATCTTGGGTAGAGGTCGAGGAATCCAGAATCCAGAGCTGTCCGGTGCCAGTGGTGTCCCAACCCTTAACAAGAAAGTTTTCGGCAACATTACCCGTATTGACAACATCGGGGTTGTCTCCTGTGTCCAACGTGCTTTTCTGCGCTCCCAAAGCCACGCTTCCGTAAGCTATGCTTGTGTCAAGAACCGAGAGAGAGATGTTTTGGGGTGTAACCGTGGCATCAATGTCAGTGCTGTAAACAGACACTGTCACAAGCATCCCAACCAACAACAACACGCAAATCGTTAAAGAAAATTGTTTCATAAATACTGTTTTTTATCTATAATTTTAAAAAAATGCCGATACGACCTTAATTTTTTTAAGATTAATGAGCAAAATGCCTGACTTAAGTTTACTATTTAACCTAATCTAAAACAAGCGGGTTGTGGATAACTTACCCGCTTATCACCCGCATAACTACGGCGCCGTTGCAACAACAGTAATAGCCGCGCCATATTGATTATATGAGGATGTTTCAGTTGGCATAGTCAAGCGAAGATATAAGTCCCTGGTGCCATCATCAGGAACATTGGTATCAAATGTGTATTCGGTACCTGCCACAGCAAAAGTTGAGTAAGCCGAATCGTCTTTTGAAAACTCCCACAATACTTTGTTGATGCCGTTAGTCGTATCTAAAGTCCAGGTATATCCTCCAGATGTAAAATTAGTGCTTTTAACGTTCAAATTGGCAGGCCCGGAGGTAACTGTAATTATCGGCACATCCCCGATATTTTTTGTCGTTGTCGCCAGCGCCTTAAAGCCAAAAGCCACTAAATAATCATCAATGCTAATCGTCACAACAGCCGTAGTGGTCTCATCGGCATTGGAATAATTTCCATCACCCGTGCCGTTGGTGGCGCGAATTTTATATCTATAGATAATTCCACTGTTAAGTCCCGTGTTGTCGTAGTAAGTATTTGTTTCACCCGATGTAATTTGTCCAAAATCGGAACAAAGGGTTCCGGTGCATCTTTCTACTTTATACGAAAGTCCGCCAGTTGGACCAGTTGGTGCAGTCCAGTTAACTCTTAAAGAGTTGGTTAAAATATTTGAAAATGTTGGTGTTCCCGGAACATCTGGCAACATCAATTGTTCCGCACCGCTGGAATAAGCGCTGTCACCGGTAGCGTTAGTCGCTCTTACCTGATAACGATAAATTGTATTACCGGTGCGACCGGAATCATCCCAATAAATATTAGTTACTCCGGTGGCAACTTCAGAATAACTACTGCATCCAGTTCCGGTACAGCGCTCTACTTTATAACTAGCCGCTCCAGTTACTGAACTCCAGTTTAAGCGCGAAGTTGTGGCAGTAACAGATGTAAAATTGAGACCAGTCGGAGCTCCGGGTTTAGTTAAAAAGCTGGTTTCACCGCCATATCCCGTTCCGGCAGAGTTAGTGGCAAAAGCCCTGGCGTAGATAGTTGTTCCTGAAGGCAAACTGGTAAGGGGTTGGGTAAACGGAACTGCACCATAATCTCCCGCGGTTGAAGGGTTGTTGGCGTATGGCGCTCCGGAATCAATGTCCCATTCGCAACCGGCGTTGGTGGAATTTACTCCTCCTGTCGCATCAATAGTTCCATTACAAGTGGCTGTAGTCGCTTCTTTGAGTGTTGCGGCTTGAGTAGAAACGGTAGGAGCAACAGCCGGCCGGAGCGCCAAAGTATCTGCCGCCCAGCTCTCCGTCGCACCGGTGGTGCCTCCGCCAAACTGGGCGGGTGTGTATGTCCCGCTTGACCAAGCGAACGACCCCATACCGAGCATCGAGTCATTGGTATCGGATCCAGTGGTTGTTTTAAAATTAGACAATGTGGCAGTGGTATAGACAGCACCCGTCAGCGCGGCGCTCGCACCGATAGCAATGACAATGGTTCCCGCCGTTGAAGGAGTAATCGCCGGAGGAGTCGGCTGCCCGGTGCCGGTGCCTGTATTCGTCGTGAATGCCACGTCAAACGGCGTAATTTGGTCAATGCCTCTCCAGACGTACGCAACAGCGCTCAGAGCATCGGCGGTACTGCCGGATGGCCCGCATGTTACCGAAGCATCGGGAGTCGAACCCATAATCTTCCAATTTACCGAAAGATTAGTATCGTAGCTTGAGCCGTTCGCGTATGGCTCGTTCAGCTCCGTGTAGCCGGTAGGCGTGGATACGCCAATAGCGCGGTCAGCCGTCGAACCCGTACTGCAAGCCACAATGACGATATCTCCCGCAGCTGCCGATGAACCGGAACCGCCCGTAAGTCCGGTGAGAGACAATTCTTGACCTTGTGTTGTTGACCCAGTCCGTGAGACAGCGACTCCGCCGACGTAAGACAACGCCGCGTACGCTTTGGGAACTCCCGGCGGAAAACTAAAAATCTGCGGCCAGCCGGAAAAAATCCATCCCAAGACAATCAAAAAAATAAGAAAAAACTTTCCTATTTTCACATAATTATTTTTTAAAAAAAGAAAAAATGACATATTTCTCGCTCAATACCTTGCTGACTAGATTATAGCACTCTCTCGGCAAAAAACGAATAAAAAGTAGATAACAAAATAACAAGACATAAAAAATAAAACACATAAAATAAAATAACCTATAAGAGCGATCGCTCTTATGGGTTTTATAACAAGGACATCAAAGAATAAAGACCTTAGAAGACGCTAAAAGCCCCGATTTATAACAGTGACTGCTGTTATGGGTTTTACGACAAGGACACTAAAAAAATATTAAAATATTAGAAGATGCCCAGAATCATGACCTATAAAAGCGATCGCTTTTATAGGTCATGATTTAAAACCAAACACAGACAACAGTAAACTAGCGCAAATTAAATCTATGTTTTAAGTCCAAATCAACATCAGTCTCCTTAACAAGGATAAACCTAACATAAGGCCTTAATTCAAAAACTTCTACTAAAAAATCAATCTCGTTTTTACAATCATAAGGGTAAATAAAAACACTCTTTTGCAAGGGACAAAATCCTAATTGTTTGAACTTATCCACTAAAGCATCCCTCCCCTGTTTAAATCTTTCAGGAATATCAAAAATAACCATTCTCCACAAATTATCCCACTTGGCCGGTTTTTTTATTTTTATCTTGTCTAGGTCATATTGTAGAGTCCTATGCTTCCCGCTATCACTCAAAACTAATTTAACCGTTCCGTCCTCATTCTCTTGATAACCAATCAATTTTGATTGATAGAGCGACCTGATCGCCCTACACAAAGCTTGATAATTAATTTTCTCCCACTCCCGGCGGGCTAATTTGATAATTTGAAAGTATCTATCGGGTCTCTGGGTCAATGATAACGCCAGTCCTGTTCCAAGGAGAATCAAAATCTTTTTTCCCAGTGGTCCCACTCTTAATCTTTTCATCGCTCCATTATAACAGGAGAAAAGAAGAAGTTCCACCCATAACAGCGATCGCTGTTATGGGTGAAGCCAACGATAAAAACAACAAAAAGAAAGAATAAAGACGGGTATATTAATCAACTTTCCTCTTTTGGCGATAAATCCGCTTGGAACTTTGAGTGAGAGCAAAAACTGTCAGAACCATAATATAGACCGAGACAATCTCTGAAGAAATCTTATAATCTTTTCCCAAAACCCAGGAAGCTGAAAGCAATGCCAGCAAAAGAACGCTCCAAATAATTACAAAGATTTCTCCGGGATGATTTTTTGATTTGTAGATATTCTGCCAACGGCTAAATTCTTTGGTACCGACGAAAATACTTAAAATTGCTCCATAGACCACAGAGAAGGGAGTAAGCAGATAAGAAAATCTACCCTGATAAATAAAATCAGAAACCAAAAGGACTAAAAAGATGAGAGTCCAGATATGGGTCAAATATCTCCAAAATATATCCGAAAAGAATTTTCCGTTGTTATTCATAAAAATTAGAATGTATCATATTACAAAGAAGAAACTATTTCAAATATTGACAAGTTAACAGGTAGGGTGCTATAAAGTAAGAAGCAGACTAGACAGCTACCTTCCATATAAGTGGGGGGAGGAAAGTCCGGACTCCCATTTCCGACTTTGTCGGAATAAACGTATCCGCTAACAGCGGACTGCCGGAAGGCAAGAGGTGCGAACAGAGACGTCCCGATTTGAAAAAATCGAGGATGCCGAGCATACAGTTTGCTGTGTGCTTGGCGAGCTTTCGAAATAACTTGGGGTCTTACTCAGAACGCAAGTTCAAGGGTTTACCCTGAGCGAAGTCGAAGGGTGAAACGGCTAAATCCTTGCGGGGTGCAAGACCGTATCCCGCTCTGTTTACAGGGCGGGGTGAGTCGCTTGAACTCAAGAGCAATCGAGGGTCCAGATAAATTACTGTCATCCGCCAAGCGGCGGAACAGAATCCGGCTTATAGGTTTGCTAATAAATATCAAAAAACTCTCCGGTAAGGGGAGTTTTTTGTTTAAAACAATTTAGATATTTCCTTTTTATCCAGCTCCTCATTAACCAAGCTATCAGCCACTTTATTTTCTTCCCGAGAGATGTGTTTGAAAACAATCTCTCCAAAATCCTGTCGCAGATTCCAGATTTCTATAAAAAAAGGCCAGAATTCTTCCTCTTTTATTTTAAACTTGCCGTTAAGCTGGCTGACAATCAGCTGGCTGTCTGACCTGATTTCAATAATCGCTTTTTTTGTCTCCTTCTTCCCTACCAACTGTTTCGCTTTTTTAAGGGTAAAAAGAATAGCTTTATATTCAGCTTCGTTGTTGGTCGCCTTCCCAAGATGCTGGGAATATTTTTTATTTAAATCTTTAAAATAAACTCCGATAGCGGATGGCCCGGGATTTCCCCGAGAACCCCCATCGGTGTAGATTACAACTTTGTTAGACATGATTCTAATATGCTAATCCACTAATTGCTAATAAATTCCATTCGCAATTCGCTATATTGGCATTACATTCGCAGATTGGTATCAAATCACTTTCCAGGGAAATTTTTTATTTTCCGGCCAAGCAAAACCGGAGGCGTTTTTATGTCCTCCGCCACCATATTTAACAGCGATTTTAGAAACATCCACTTTCCCCTGAGCTCTTAAAGAAACATGAATCCCGTCATTTTCTTTGTACCAAACAATTCCCATCGGAAATCCGCCTCCCCTTTTTTAACGTACTCTAAAAATTTTCTTCTATTTTCAAAATCCCTAGCTAATTTATCCCAGATTTCGAATTTATAAGGCAGAACATCAGCCGCCAAAATAGCTTCCTTGGATTTCCACAGCTTAAACTTCCACAAATCATTGTCCTCAACGTAATTCAATAACTTGGGAATTTTTTTCTCTGGGTGAAAATACTTCCAGGAAAGAACGGCACCGGAATTATCAGTTCCGTAAACCCAACCCTTAGTACCTTCAACAAAATCTCTCCGGCTCACATGATGGTCAATGACAACTACTTTCTTGTTTCGAGAGATGATTTTCTTCATCAAACCCTTGTCATAACAAAAATCAACCAAGAATATCTCTTTATTAGTTAAACCTTTGGGAGAATCTTTTTCATAGCTAACCGGGATATACTCAGCTTTCTTGCCAAATCTTTTCCAAGCCGCCCAGGCTGCTCCAAACCCGTCCCAGCAGTCGGCATGATATAAAACAACAACATCCTTCATGATTCTAATATGCTAATTTTATGCTAATCCACTAATTGCTAATAAGATTAATCATTAACTGAAGAATTCAATATTCTTTTCGGCTTTAAATATTTGTCGCGAAAATTAACTAGAACCCCTAACCTCTTATTAAAAGCGCCAAGATAACGTCTAACCTGGTAATATTCTTCTTTAGATGTAATTCTTTTCGATTTTATTTTAAGAATGATCTTATTCTCCACAATAAAATTAATCTTGTTTCTTCCTGATTTCTCACCAACAAAAGATTCCGGAATGATTTTTTCCCTTTCATAGATTATTCCAAGATTCTTAAATTTTTCTTCTACACGGTCAGCGTATTGATTCTCATTTCTAAACCTACCTAATTCATTATGTACAGAGAATAAAACTCCATTAATTCTATAGGATAAATCAGGGTACACTAATTTAGAATAGTCGCTTGTCATATATTCGCAATTCGCTATATCGGCATTACATTCGCATATTGGAATCATCTAGCGCTTGGAGCGCTGGCAATTTCCTGCCGGCTAAATATTCCAACATCGCTCCCCCGCCAGTGGACAGAAACACAGACGCAGATTTACGCTGATTTCTACGCAGATTATCGCTGATATATCTGCGTTTATCTGCGTTCTGGTCTGCGTCCATCCGCGCTACCTTTCTGAAGGCAGTCGTTGTTTCTCCCCCGCCGATAACGGCAAAACATTTTGATTTCAGTATTGTTTTGGCTATTTCAAAAGTTCCTTTGGCAAACTTCTTATCTTCAAAATGCCCCATTGGCCCACCCCAGACAATCGTTCCGGCTTTTTTTATCAAACGAGAGTATTCATCCGTTGTTTTTGGCCCGATATCCAAAATAGCGCCGCTTTTAATAACCACATCAGAGGGCAGAATTATTTTATTTTTAAACCGGTTATATATATTTTGAGAAGCTATTTTCCTATCTACCAAAGAATTACCCACCGGAATATTTTGGGAAAAGAGAAATGTGTTGGCCACTCCCCCTCCGCAGAGAATGTGTTTTGTTTTTGGATATAGATTCTCAATCACTCCCGCTTTATCAGAAACCTTGGCTCCGCCCAGAACAAGGACCAATGGTTTCTTATAATTTTTCAGAACATGGTTAAGAGAAACCAATTCCTTCTCCAGTCCAATCCCGGCATATGAAGGAAGAAATCGGGTAATCGCGCAAAGAGATGTCTGCTGGCGATGGCTCATAGAAAAGGCATCGTTAACATAAAAATCTCCCAAAGACGCCAATAAATGGGCAAAAGGTATGGAATTTTTGTTTTCCTCCCCGTAAAAACGGAGATTTTCCAATACCACTATTCTTCTCTTTGATTGATTAACCTTTCTCTCCCAATTTTTTGGATTCAAATCGTCAACAAAATCGATGGATTGTCTCAGTTTTCGGGAAAGTTCTCTTGTGACCGGACGCAAGCTATAGGAGCGCCGATAAAATTTATCCCGTTGAACTTTACCGATGTCGAGCTGCCCTTTGTAAGATAAAATAACCACCCGACAACCTATTTTCAGGAGAAATCTAGTTGACTCAGCCGCTCTTTCCAAACGAAGAGAATCCTTCAGCTCGTTTTTTTCAATATTTAAATCAAGCCGCAAGAGACATGTTTTTCCCTTTATTTTTTCCTTTTTAACTTCACGCAAGAATTTCATAAAAATATTTTATCCTGTTGGCAAAAAGTGATAGAATACAAAAGAAATGCGGGATTAGTACAGTGGCAGTACGCGACCTTCCCAAGGTTGAGGCGCGGGTTCGATTCCCGTATCCCGCTCATTGAAATTTTATTCCCTCTCCCGTCCATTCAATGTCGGAAAGGAGAATTATCACCTCAGCTTTTTTTCTCTGCTCTATCAGCCAGTTTATCAGATTTTTTCCCTCTAAACGAAGGCGCCCGTCCAATATCTGATTTTTAGCCTGAACTTCCAGAAAATAATGGCGTACTTCTTTTTCCGGAAGACGGATCAAATCCAAAAGAAGTTGGCGAGTTTCTTCCTCGGACAACATTTGAGAAACCTGCTGATTGATTTTATTCTTCAGCTCGGACGATTTCATCTCCGACTGAAGTTTCCGGTCAATAAAGACTTCATCAATCAATCCCTCCAGAGAAATTTTCTTCGAGTCTTCTTTTAAATCCTCCTTGTCCGAATCGCTCTTGGAGTAATTGACAAAGTAATTGTAGGCCAAATCAGTCGCTTTGCGGTATTCAAAAGCAAACACGGGACTGCCGTTAACAAAAGCCACCGGCCACCAACCGAAAGTAAAGACAATCAAAATTAAAATCAAAACAACGACCACCCAAAAGATAAACCGGATAGTTGTTTTGCTTTTTAGAAAATCAGCCAATTTAGATAACATATGTTCATTTCGCCTTAGGCGAAATCGCGGATTCACCCTCCAAAATTTTATTTAATAAAACTTAGGAGGGTAAATACAGATTAAAACGCTGATTTACGCTGATAATTTATTATATCACTTGGGGATAATAATAATCATTTTTTCTCCCGCTCTTTTGTAGTTAAATTTTTCCCTTAATTTCTTCTCCAAATTTTGAGGATTAAGATAGTAAGCAATATCTCTTTCAACCGCCTGATTTTCATCGCCCAGACTCACGATCTGAGCGGACAATCCGTTATAACCGGAAGATAATTTTCTGACTTCTTTAATCCAAACAAAAACCCCCGCCAGTAAAATAAAGACGGCCACCGCCAAAATAACTATCAACACTAATCTCTTGGTATTGGCGATCATATGAAATCATTATATAGGAACAACCGCCGCTAGCCAACTACTTTGACAGAAGTTTCTTAAAATCTTCCGGAGAAATTCTCACCCGGGCCAAAGACAGAAGTTTTTTCTTCCCTCTTTGCTGCTTTTTCCAAAGTTTCATTTTTCTGGTTCTGTCTCCCCCATAAAGATATCCGGTAACGTCTTTTTTTAAAGCCGGAATATTTTCCCGAGCGATAATTCTTCCCAAAGCCCTCGCCTGGACCGCCTGAACAAATTGTTGGCGGGGAAGAGTTTCTTTGAGGCGAAGAATTATTTTCCTGCTCTCTCTTTCAATGTTTTTCTTGGGAAGAATTCGGGAGAGCCCAGGGACTATCTCCCCAGCCACCAAAACATCTATCTTCGCCAAATCTGATTTCTGATATCCGTCTTCTTCATAACTGAAAGAAGCGAATCCTCCGGAGATTGATTTTAGTCGGTCGTCAAAATCGGAAATCAGTTCGGCTAGAGGCATCCGGGTCTTAACAATTATTTTTTCCGACAGCTGCTCCGAAAAAATATCCTGCCAGCGGAAATCTTCTTTGAGCTTGAGAACGGTCCCTAACAGGTGCCTCGGAGAAATAATCTCCACCTTTATCATCGGCTCCCAGATTCCATCAAATTCGTCGGGTAAATCCCCGGGATTTTTAACAACAAAATATTTGCCGTTAGAATCCTCTTCCGATTCAAGAGAAATGTGTTTTTTGTGAGATTCCGATATTTTAATCCGATAAGCCACCGAGGGGAAAGAAGTGATAGTTTTTATCCCAAACTCCTTTTCCAGCCGCTGAAGAATAATTTCAAAATGAAGTTTTCCCAAAAAACCACCCTTAAATCCTCTTCCCAAAACCTCATTTAAGTCCGGCTCAAAGGTAAAAGAAGAGTCGTTAAGTTTTAGACGCTCCAGGGATTTTTTTAAATCATCGTATTCATCGGGATTGTCCGGATAAAAAGAAACGAAAACTACTGGTTTGGGCTCTTTGTAGCCCGGCAACGCCAACTGAGGCACAGACAGTGACCGACTGGACACTGACAGCAACTGACTGTCGTCCGTAACTGTCTGTGTTTTGTCTGTGTTTATCCGTGGTCTCGCTTTTAGCGAAATAATCGTGTCGCCGATTTTGATTTTGTGGGGATCCCTGATGCCGGTTACCAGATAACCGATTTCTCCTTCCGCCAATTTCTTTCCCGCCACCAGTGAAGGAGAGAAGTAACCGACTTCCTTAACTCTAAATTTTTCCCTGGCCGCTATCAGAAAAACATCTTCTAGTTGAGTGAATTCGCCGTCAAAAACCCTGACGCTGGCAATAATGCCTTTGTGGTCATCGTAAAAAGAATCAAAAATCAACGCTCTTGAAAACACAGACAGTTGCCGACTAGACACGGACAGTTGCTGACTTTTTTCCAAATAAGCTTGTGGCGAAGGGACACGGGCTACTATATCATTTAAAAGCTCTCTGACTCCTTGACCGGTTTTGCCTGAAATCTTATGTATTTCTTCCGGGCTACAGTCGATTAAATACGCCAAATCCTCAATAACACTATCTAACCTACTACTCTCCGCCCCTGTCTGCGCTATGTCCGATACTGTCCGTGTTATGTCCGTCTCTGTCCGTGTCTGTTGAAATAGATCCACTTTATTAACCGCCCCGATAATTTTTAGACCGGATTTTTTCGCAGCATAAAAACTGGACAAGGTTTGGGCTTGAATCCCCTGAGTGCCGTCAACCAACAAAATCGCTCCTTCCACCGCCTCAAGCGCTCTGGAAACCTCATATCCAAAATCAGGATGCCCGGGAGTGTCAATCAAGTTCAGAATGTATTCTGAACTTGACGACTCACGACTTACGACTGACGACTTTTGATTTACTGCTTCTGGTCGTTGGTCGTTGGTCGTTAGTTTGTACGTCATCCTCACTGGAGCCATCTTTATGGTGATTCCTCTTTCTCTTTCCAACTCCAACTGATCCAAATATTGAGCTTTCATCTGACGCTTCTCTATTGTTCCCGTAATTTCAAGAAACCGATCCGCCAGAGTGCTTTTGCCATGATCTATATGTGCAATGATACAAAAATTTCTTATGTTCGCCATAGTTTTCGGTTATAATGGAGTATAATAGAAAAAACCCAATCTTCCAATGAAAATCATCGGGGAAAGAAAAATTATTACCGCAGCTATTTTGACGACAGATTTATGAAAGTACGAAAAATTCCTATCAGCATTAATCCGCTTTACCCTCCCAAATTTTGTCTGACAAAAATTAGGAGGGTAAAGTTATCCACATCCCCTAACAATTTTTACTATTCTTCGCTATAATAAACATAAGTATTAACCCTCCCAAGTTTTATCTGATAAAATTTATGAGGGTAAATCGGCGGTAATCGATTTTTCAAAAATATGTTTAAAAATCTACACAATGAGAAGGGTTTTTCTCTGATGGAGCTTTTGGTCTATATGGGAATTTTAGGCATCGCCGCCGGCTTGGTCACCGGCATCCTTACCAGCGTTACCAAAACCCAGATAGAAGAATCGATCCAGACCGAGATTTCCGGACAGCTCAATTTTACGATGCAAACTATCCAGAGGTTGGTTAAGAATTCCAGCTTAGTTGATGCCGACGCTGGAACTGCTTCTTCCACTCTTCTTCTTAAAATGAAAGATGTGCAAGATATCGCAGATGGAAGCACAAACTACTATACAAAAATATATCTTTCCAATGGAAGAATTTATGTGGAAGAGCAACCCAATTCCCCCCAGAGCATCACCAGCGACAAAGTGACAGTTGACTCTCTGGAGTTCAAAAAACTAACCCAGTATCCGGGAAAAGACATCGTCCAAATTGATTTGGCGATGTCAGGAGTAACCCAAGTGGAGGGAAAAACTATCAGCCGGGCTTTAAGATCAGCCATTTCCCGAGTTTCAGCGGCCACTTTTGATTCCGACCTAGTTCCCGGAAGCGACAACACCTATTCGGTAGGAACTTCCAATCGGTGGAAGAATGGAATTTTCTCGGGAAACGTCGGAGTTGGAGTAGCTTCTCTTTTAAACAAATTGGATGTTTCCGGAGGAACGGCCATCGGCACTTATGCCAGCTCGTCTTCCACTCCCTCAAACGGACTGATTGTCAGCGGCAACGTCGGCATCGGGACAACGGCACCATCGCAAAAACTTCAAATTGGCGATAATTCAGTTGCGGCACTTGGATTTAGAATTGCGGCTGCTGGAGTAAATTGGGACCAGGTAACCAATGCTAGTAGTAGCCTGACTATAGGGAGTGGTGCTGGTGTTTATCTTACTTTTAACAAAGATTCTCCATATTATTCTTCTTTTAATCTTGGCAACGTCGGCATCGGGACGACGACTCCGACAACGGCAGGACTTGTTATCGCAACCCAAGTTGGCACAACAACACTCGACGTTACCGGAGGAAAAATTATAAATCTTGGAACTCCAGTTAATAGCACCGATGCGGCGACAAAAGCTTATGCTGACACGGCCGGTGGCGGAAGTGATGAGGCGGTAGTTGGACGTGGTTCAATCTCCCCCACTTTTGCCCGTTCCAGCGTTGCCTACAAACAGAACGGCTCGTCCGTCGCCAGTGGCGCTCCGCGTTATGAGACAGCTAAGTATGCTAACGGCATTACAATTGAAGAAAGCACAACAAATCTTCTCAGTGCAGCTAACTCGGATATCGAGTCATGGTCAGGCCAGTATTTGCAAAACTCAGGGGGCTCTTCGGTATGGCAAAACAGCGCGCAATATAGAACTGGCGCATATAGTATAGCGTGGTCGGGTTCCGACCTTTATAATGGATGGTACCTGGGTGGTGGTTACAGATTTTCAGTGACAGCAGGAACAACTTACACAGCATCATTATGGGCAAAAGCATTAAGCCCGAATGCAACCACAGGTTTCGGTCTTGGTATTCGTTTCTATAATGTGTCGACGGGTGGTAGCCCGCTGGGTTCAGCCGCCAGTTCGGTTACACTTAGCTATTCCACTTGGAATCGATTTTCTGTCACGTCAACTGCACCAACTGGTAGTACTTACGGAGATATTTACTTCGTTCAGACAGGTGCCCTCGCTTCTTATGTTTATTCTGATGACATACAGGTTGAGGCAAAATCCTATCCAACGACCTGGCACATCGGCGCAGGTACCCGCAATGCCGAAACGGAGACAATACCGGGAACCATAATCAACAACTCAGCCGGCACGTTTGATGCCTGGATAAAATTACTCCGCACGCCGGGGACATACCTACAAGTGATTTTCGACGGGAACGGGACCACAAACCACGACTTCATCATCTACGTGGACACGGACGCAAAGGTTAAGTCCGGATATGGAAACGGCTCGGGGACAACCACGCTCCTCGGCACGACAAGTCTAGTAAAGGATACTCTGTACCACGTCGCAGTCACGTGGACCGCGGCCGGTGCTGCGCTCTACGTCAACGGGTCGCCGGAGGACACCGATGCCACCGCACCGTCAATCACATTCGGGAATCCTGCCTACATAGGATCCACTGAAACAGGTGGAAACCAGCTTGACGGAATTATAGAAACGCCACGAATATTCTCGTCTGCCCTGAGTGATTCGGATATTTTGAAAGCAGCCAGTAGAGCATCCTTCACAATCACGCTCTGAGCAAGTCCAATAGTGATATTGAATAACGAATATGTTTCAAAAATTATCAAAAAACAATGGTTTTTCATTGGTTGAACTTTTAATTTACATGGGGATTCTGGGAGCGGTTTCCGGAATTCTGGTGGGTGTTCTGACGACAGTTACCAAAACCCAGATAGAAGAATCGGTCCAGACCGAGATTTCCGGACAGCTCAATTTTACGATGCAGACCATCCAGAGGTTGGTTAAGAATTCCAGCTTAGTTGACGCCGACGCCGGAACAACTTCGTCTACCATCACCTTAAGAACACAGGCTACTTCAACCGATCCAACAACTATTTATCTTTCCAGCGGAAGGATTTATGTCAAAGAAGGAGCAGACGGCACGCCTCAATCCATCACCAGTGACAAAGTGACGGTGGACTCTCTGGAGTTCAAAAAACTAACCCAGTATCCGGGAAAAGACATCGTCCAAATTGATTTGGCGATGTCAGGAGTAACCCAAGTGGAGGGAAAAATTATCGGTCGGGTCTTAAGATCAGCCATTTCCCGAGTTTCAGCGGCCACTTTTGATTCTGATCTGGTTCCCGGAAGCGACAACACCTATTCGGTAGGAACTTCCAATCGGTGGAAGAATGGAATTTTCTCGGGAAACGTTGGTATCGGAGTATCTACCTTACTTAACAAATTGGATGTTTCCGGAGGAACAGCCATCGGCACTTATGCCGGATCAGCCACTGCTCCCTCAAACGGATTAATCGTCAGCGGCAACGTCGGCATCGGGACGACAAATCCGTTGCAAAAACTTCAAATTGGCGATAATTCAGTTGCGGCACTTGGACTTAGAATTGCGGCTACTGGAGTAAATTGGGACCAGGTAACCAATGCTAGTAGTAGCCTGACTATAGGGAGTGGTGCTGGTGTTTATCTTACTTTTAACAAAGATTCTCCATATT
>Ga0076035_101_pt1 | contig 169020 bp, 154 predicted proteins | sample RifGroB1_FD_68132 | JGI IMG/M metagenome (GOLD analysis project Ga0076035, IMG submission 68132) | Parcubacteria bacterium GW2011_GWB1_43_8b | reverse complement strand
CACCAAGACAAAACATAATCCCTTTTCAGAGATTTTTTGATGGGCTTCCGCAACGGAAGCCCATTGAATTTCCGCAACGCCGCGCGCTTCGCGCGCGTGGAGTGTCAGGTTCAACCCGAAGATTTTTTTGGCGAAAGATTTTTTAAGAGAAAGAGGGGCGAAGACATTTAATATAATGCTTGCCCCACGCCACCCGTGCGCGCATTATGAAAACTTTGCCGATTTTCAAATCGGCAACTCCCTTTACGCATTCTCACCAGATAGAGAATCTATCTCTTTCCAAAACGCTTTTTCGTCTTTACTGGGATTGTTAGATTTCAAGTTTTTAATTTTTTCTATTACAAGCGTTTTATTTTCGTTTTGAGGCCACACTTTGAGGCGGTCAAGTAAGTCCTTAAAATCATTCTCATGCTTTGAGTATCTCGGTTTAAGCTCATTTAATATCTCAAGTGATACCTCTAAAGTTGGCTTATCTCTATCTTGTTTCAACATATCAAAAAGGGTATATGTAAAATCGCTTACGGGAGTTTCCTGCATAATTGATACCAAATTTGCAACCGATTTTAATACGAATCTGTGGCTTGCATTCAGAGCTTTGCCGGGTTGTCGCAACCAATCTAATACTTCTTTGCCTATCTCTCGTTTCTTTTCTTCACTCAAAGAATCCGTATTTGTGAGCAAGTTTAGCCCCGCTTCTTGAGAAGCTGGAGTATCTGATTTTAGGAGGGCTTTTATTTGATTGACTACTTGGTCTTTCAAATCTGCCGGGTCATTCTTGCTTAGTTGGCTCGGCAAATAATCATAAATCAAAACTTGTTCGCCAAGCGGCGTTGATGGAAGCTTACTAAGTAAGTTTCTTACAGCCGCTTGTCTATCGGGTAGGTTATTACCAAGCTTTTTTAGAAAGTTTAAGCTATTTACCCCTTTCTGATTGATAAGGTTTGTAATAAGTTCAACCTTCTTGCTTTTATCCGCTCTCTTATAAATTACATCTAAAAAGGCGTCGTCCCCCATACTTTTCTTTGAGAGAGATTGGAAGAAATCATTTATAAATTTTTCAGTAGTTTCTTTTTGCCAATAATCCAAAACTTCTTCAACTTTAGGCGCGGACGCTTGTTGGCAATAAGTGTTTATGAGATTATTGAGTTCAGTTTTTTGAGCGTCAGGTGCTGAAAAATAAAGCCAACGGAGATTATTAACAAGTGAGGTGCGATTATCCCAACTTCCTATACTGTTAAAAGCTTGGATAAATTGTTTTATCAATTGTATTTTTACTCCATCATCAACATTGTCTAATTCATCTTTAAATTCACTAAGAATTCCCCCGATAGATTTCATAAAGGTTTCTTTTTCTACCCGAAAATCTGGGTGCGTGGATGTTTCTTTCTGAATTAGCTCGGTAACTTTTTGTAGTAGTGCGCCGAGCTTCTTCTTTTTGAGAATAAACTCCTTGAATTGAAAAAATGTTTTTGTATCTTTGAGAAAGGTTTGCTCGTTGATATTCGTAATGAATTTATCAAAAGCTTGCGGAGTTATAAAATCTTCTTGTTCTTTCAGCTTTTCAAATAGAGAAATAATCTCAAAGTTAGTTGAGAAATATTCATCAATAAACTTAGAAATTTGCATACGGGCTTCATCATCTATCAGGCGGACATTCTGTTTTAGATTCATGAGGATGTCTTTTACAAGTTCTAATCTATCGGGTTTACGGACTTCTTCGCTACCTAACGCTAAAGCATAACGCTTGATTAACGGATTGCGGAATTTAGAATCTAAAACCTCTTTGGCTAAGATGTTAGTAAAAATAAGATTCGTTGGGAGATTAGCGAAAAATTGCCATAAATCAACATCCAATGCTCGTGATATTGTTTCGTAGTATCGCCTTTTTGAAGTAGTAATTTTTAACTCATTAAAAACTTCCAAGTGCGTAATGAAAATATTTTTTAACAACTCTTTTTGGTTACGATATTTTCGGAGTAATAATTCCACAAAATCCACAACAGCTTCTTTATTTGTTTCCTCTTGGATTATCTCTTTTACTTTCTCATTATTTCCTTCAACTAAAGCAATCGTTAAACCACCGGAATTTGCTAATTGGTTGGAAATCGTCGGCTCTTTGAAGTAAATGAATGGTTCTGCGTTATCAACGGTAATTCGGCTCGTGTTAATCATAAAATCTCGGAGTTCGTTTTCGTCGTCATCTCTTAAAATATTTTCTGGCTCAAACCACTCATCTTTCAATTTTCGGTAGGCCTTAGGATATTTTTGTTTCAGGACCAGAACCTTAGCAAGGTAAGGAACATTATTTTTTATTCTGTCCCATACTTCGGTTTTGGAAGCCAGCACCAACGCCGAAATAAGATTATTTATGAATTGTTTTATTTCACGCGGATTGTTTGAAAAAGCACTTCCAATAATAAATACTACATCTTCTTGTCTTAGCAGTTCCTTTATTTCTCCAGTATCTTCAACAACTTTTTCAATAAAGGCGTGTAAATCAGCTTCAATAAACTCTGGCATCCAAATAATGACATTAAACAATTTCCTTAAATACTCCGATGGGTCAAAGTCATTATCTTTGGTCTGATAAAAACTTTTAATTTGATTATTTATGGCTTCTGAATCGCAAGGAACGATGAAGGTTAAACCCGCAATATTTTTAGGGTCTAAAAATGTTTTTATGGTAGAGAGAATTTTTATAGCAGTATCGCCTTGAACCCTATCAATATTGTCAAAAACAATAACAACTCTTTTATTTATTTTCCCAACTATGTTTTGAAAAAGTATTTCAAATTGTTCTGGAGAGTTTAATTGCTCTTCTTTTTCAACTTTGGTTTTTATTGTGGAAAGTGGGCCTAACGAGGATAAGAACTTATCAACGGAGCGTTGCCATATTTTGTCAAAAATGGGCAATAGTAAAACGCCCAATAGAGAAAACGAACTCACAACGGCAGCAGAGTTTTTAATTGTCTGTATAACAAGGTTCTCATCACTAAAAAGCGATTCTAAACTAACCCAAACAAGTAATAATCCGACAGCGATAACGAGTAGCCAATTAGTTTTTAGAAAGGAGAAAAACTTCTCCTTAAAAGTTTTTCTTTTAGATTCTCCACTAACGACTTCTACCTCTCCCCGTGTTTCAGTTGCCTTGCTTAGGGGGTCTAAAATAGCTGGGTCAATTTGTTCGCCTTCTTTATTCAAAAACTCCACCAACTTAATCAAGAAGATTCTGCGGAGAGAATCATCTTGATATTTCCACGCATCAAAAACAAACATCGGTTGTTTAAGTTCGCTTCTAATCATTTCAATGATTGTGCTTTTCCCCGTTCCCCATCTACTAAAAAGTCCAATTGTGTGAACACAGGATTCATTTTCAAGTATTTCCTGTAATGCTGGGGCAACTTTTTTGTGGTAAAACTCAAACACCCCTCCTTCATTACCTAGGGGGACATCTTTCAGAAACTTAAATTTTAATTTTTCAGCCATAATTTTACGATAAAATTATCTGTTCAACTTGTTTCTGTGCTTCCTCTAAAACTTTTGTCGCTTCCGCGTGTAAAGTCCGCATTTTTGAATAAGACGCCTGCACATCACTCACTATTTTCTCTTGCTTCTCACGGGCAGGCACAACGATTCGTATTTGTCTTAAGTCCTCTGCCGTAATCGCGGGATAATTTCCACCCGTTGTCCGTTGTTCCATCTGTTTAAGTGACAACAAAGACCGCAACATAACAAACAAAAAATCTCTTGATACTTTATCTGTCTTTATATCGCGTAGCACAATAAATCCAGTTGAAGCGATACTACCACCTTGCTTCTCGCTGATTTTCGCAATAGCACCACGATTTGGACGGGTAGTTGAAACGATAATATCGTTGTGCCTGACCACTATTCTTGCGCGGCTTGGCGCGTCAGCTACTGGCACTTGCGCAATTTCACGAATATCTCCGGTTTCTAACTCAATCTCACTTATCTCTATATATGGGAAGCTTTCAGTAAAATTACTACTCTGGTCCCAAGTTTCGTTGGAAAATTCCACTATCTCACCAAGGGACATATTATTTTTTGATTGGATTACTTCTTGTAGTTCCCTGAAATACGGCAAATAGAAAAATGGGTCAATACGACCAACAATCTCATCACTCCAAATCTCATAATGCCCTTTCTGCTCCTTCGCTGGAGTATTTATGCCAAGATTATCTGGCACAAAACTGTCTAATGAAGTTAGGGCTTGCTTGGCTTCGTCTTCTTTTTTTCTCGCTTTCCGTCTCGCGTCAAAAGAAAAATTCGCTATTTTTTTCTGTTCTGCTAGCGGTAATTTTGCGACTTTGATTTTGAAAAAATCATCAAGACGCAAATTTTTTATTCCAGTTGTTTGATTTTGTAAAAATTCGGTATAACCAAGATGATAAATGGCTTGTAAAAAAGTGAAGATATACTCCGGCAAAAAAGAATTGTCCGCAATCCTTATCTTTTGTAAGAAATTACTAAACACGACTGGTTTATCAAACGGCAACTCCTCAATAAAGGCAACGCGACCGACTGGTTGGACAGGGCTTCCACCTGATTTTTCAATTAGAATGTCGCCTTTCTGTAAAGCGAGTTTTTCAATCTTACTATTTTTAATATACCTTTGAGCAACATCGCCAAAGTTGAGGTTATATTTATTATCAAAGTTCGTGTTTCTTAAAACATAACAGAGGCGGTAATCTGGGACTGGTTCAAAAGTATCAGGGTCTTCACCCCAATCTCCGGCAATGGAAAACTCAACTATATCATCTAACGATAGGGCTTTATGTTTTGTGTCATTGATGGAAGCGACGAGTTTCTTGAAAATAGGACGATAGAACAATGGGTCAAGCCGAGTTTCTATTTCGTCGTTCCAAATTGTAAATGTTTCTAATTGCTTAAGATTGTTAGTCATACTACTTTTTGAAAACCTGATACTGCTTCAAAATTGTTGGTAAATCGTTTATGGGGTCGGGCTTCCCCGTTGCTTCATAACCAATATGCTCGGCGATTGCCATAAAGATTTTATAGCGACCTGTTTTTTCCTTTCCACCTTTTCTCCTTACAAACAGAAGTGATGATTTTACGCCCGCGCCAAAATGTGCGAAGGCAAATTGAGGCAGGGATACAATTGCCAAAATCTGACAACGCTCCATAAGAAAATCACGGACATATTGAAGCGATGAATTGGTCAAAATGCCATCCGGCAAAACTATCGCCATTTGGCCCGTCTCCGGTTTCAAAAAATCTATACACCGCTCAATGAACAGTATCTCGGTTTTTTGGTTATCCAATGTCTTGGTTTTACCTTTTGTGTCCGTTTTCTTACCAAACGCGAATTTCTCAAGATATGGATGCTCACTTCTTTTTACATTCGCCCCAAACGGCGGATTGGTAACTATTATGTCAAAACGGTTTTTGCCAAAGCCCGGATTTTTGGCAGTCATTTTCTCTATGTCGTTTAGCGCGTCGTGGCCGATAACATTCGTGTGGCCATCGTCGTGGATAATCATATTCATTTTGGCGACACGAGCGATGGAATCGTTAATCTCAATACCAAAGAGATTGTTTTGGGCAAAATCGTGCCAGTATCGCCATTGTTCCTTTTCCTCGTCGGGATAATACTCTTTTGCTTGCGCGCGAACTTCATCAAGCGCGTGGAGTAGGAAGCCGCCTGAACCGCAAGCGGGGTCAAGCACAAGGTCGTCATTTTTTATACCCATCATTTTTACGGCAAAACTAACAATGTTGCGCGGCGTGAAGAATTGGCCGCTTTTACCCTTGAAAAAGTCCTCCATAAAATGTTCAAAGGCAACGCCTTTTGTATCCAAATCTGTTTTATCAAGCGAGATACCCTGTAAGTGTTCTACGACCGTATAGAGTTCTTCCGGCTCAATCTTCAAATCTTCCTTGAACACTTCGGGGTCAATCTTTTTTGCTTCTTGATAAATTGCGTTGATACGCTTATAGACACTCTCCGCGCTTTCGTGCGTTTTTATTTGAAAATCGTAGGGGTCGCCCGTCTTGCGCCCGCGCTTTTCATCGCGGATTTTTACGAAGATTATTTTTGCGAACTCATCAAACGCAGTTGTCGGCGCACGCTTACCGCCAGCCCATAGCGTATCATGACATTTTTGAAACGCGCGCTTGAGGTCGTCTTGGTCAATCGGTTTCAAATCCCAATTAGCGTCGCCTTTCTTGTAGCGGAACTCCTCAATCTCGCCGTAGGAAATCGGAATGTCAGTAATCGTTGCCTTCTCCGGCTCTTTGTCATTCCACAACGCAGTTTCCATCGCGCGACGAGTATTGCCCGCAACGCAGTTAGCAAATGGAGCGTGGAGAACGCGCGCATTGGCTATGGCTTGTTTTGTTGCTTGTTCAAATTCAGCGTCAGAAATGCCATCTTTTTTACACTCCACTACGATATACGGCTTACGCTTGCCGTCATCTTCGTAAATAACAATGTCGGCGTATCGTTCAGGCGTGCGGTCTGGCATTTCTACTTCAAGCTCAATGCGTGCCGCCGGATAGTTGTATTTTTCTATCAAGTCAAAATAATACTCGGCTCGGACTTTTTCCTCTGGGTCGTTGAGATTTTCCTTGTGGCCGGATGGAAGATACTCAATCTTCGCTCCGTTGTTATGGAGACGGAAATATCCTTTATGCTCTCCCTCCTTCAAGATTTTCTCAAAAGTGTTTGACATATTTATTACAAAGTTGATTCATAAGATTGCTTGATTAAATCAAAAACATCATCAATTTTGCTTCCTAACTTAACGGTAATTATACCTTTATATCCCCACCCGAAAGATGTTATGTCTTTTACTAATTTATTGGGGTCATTATATTTAGCATCCCGTAATAAAACACGAAATAGAGTTTTTCCAAACTCAAATCGGGTAAAACTTTTAGTTGTCCTATAAGTAATTCCTACTTTTTGGTCGGAGATTTCATCAACGCTTGGTAACGACTTTACTTTTTCTTGGAGCTTGTAGAAAATCTCTTTGATTTCGGGATTTGATTTATTTAGATGAAAGGTGGTGCTGTAAGTTTCTCCTGTCTGCGTTCTAACTCGCTCCCTTAATGCTTGCGTCTTATTAGGGCTATAAACAGTTTCCAGATATAGAATATCTTGCTTGTAGGGAGTGTATTTAATGAGTTCAACATAATCTACCTCTTGGACGGCGATTATGGTTCTATTATCAAATCCCTGCGAGACAAGGACAACTCTGGGACTGCTCCAATTAACTTTTATATCTCTGCCTAATTTATCCGCCACTAACAAGTCAAAGTGTTTTTTATTTTTCCGAAGCCAATTAAAATAAAATAATCCTTGAGTAAATATAGCGTCATTTTGCCCCCACTTATATTCAATAATGATGGGGGCGTTCGTTTCGTCAATCGCTAAAGTATCAATTCTACCATCCGTAGTTGGATACTCTTTTGCCAAAAAACGCATACCGAGCAAATCTTCAAGATTGTCTGCGAAAAAATCACGAAGAGCCGCCTCGTTGTTAAAGTAATTTAAGTTAAACGAGACTTGAGCCACCTTCTTATTTTTTATTTGAAAAATAGGCATAAAAATTATTTCATTAAATCATCAATACTAACACCAAACGCTCTGGCTATTTTTTTAACTGTATCAATCGTAGGATTTGGCGTTTCGCCGGATTCAATTTTAACATAAGTGTTGGTGAAAGAGGAGGATCTTATTATCACCAATTAAAAAGTAGCTCAAAGCTTCATTATCCAAAATCCAGTCAGAATCAAATCGGCTCAAGTTACTCTCAATTCTGCCGAAGAAGGGCCGGCCATCAGAGGCAAGCTGTCTATTCAGCCCGCCAACGAACAGGGACTACCTTCAGGGCAAGAATTAGCAGTTAAATTTATAGAACCTATCCCTCGCTGGGCGGGAAGTTTTACCACCCACAATGTCGTGCTGGATGATCCTTTGGATCTCAACCCGGGAACGTATTTTTTTGTTTTGGAATCAGACGGAGGTAATTCGCCCCAGCAATATCTGATAACGCTTCTTAATACCAGAGAATCCTATCCCGAAGGCGGAGTTTATACGCTGGCCCGCGGAGAGGGCGCCGCTTGGTACCAAAATGGCAGTTGGTATAGAGACCAGTATTTCTTCAGCGATATTTTCTTTACTCTGAAAGGAGTCATTATTTTCTCCAATCCTTTATAATCTCGGGAGGTTAATCCCGGGAGATTGAACCTCCTCTGGGGGTTCAATAACGATAACGACACTCCCTTTTTCAACGACATCTTCTTTGTTCTAAAAGGTACAATCCTCCAATAAAATCTCCAACAACTAAAAAGCTCTTCTGATCCATTTTCTTTTCCAGATATTTCGTATCAAAGCTTTAAAAAATTATACCGTAATAAATGACCTATCGGTTAAAAATTACGGTATAAATTTTAATTACAATACAAAAACCACATATCTCCAGCTCATTTGTTTTCTATAACATTCTAAATGAGCAGAAAAAAAATAAAGAATTAATAAAAGAAAACAAATGAAGGGGGACGATCGCTCGTCCCCCTCAGGGTTCCATGATTTCGTGTGCAACTTCAGTCGATGAGCCGCCCCAAGGCGACCCATGCTGCCAGCCGCACTGCCTTGGAAATGACCAAGGCCGCGACCACTACGACCACTACCCAGAAAACCACTTCAGTCAGCATCGTTGTCCTCCTTCCGCGGCGGGGGGCACGGAATTCGCCTTTCCCCGACGACGAAACAGCAACACCACCTTCCTGCCTGCCCGATAGAGAAGGATGAGGACGATGAGAACTAATCCCACAGCGGAGAAGGGCAGGAAAGCCTCAGCCAGCAGGCAAATTATCTCATCCACGTCTACCTCCTCTTCTTAGGCAGGATGTTACGGTACCGGTACTTGATTCCGACCCTACCCTCCCTACAGTGGCGAGGGCAGGGACGATGAGAGAGCCAGTGGCCGAGACTCTCTTTTCCCAACTCTGAAACATACCCCCGCCCCCGACAAACAGGACACTGGCGGTTCCAGAGCCACGGGAGGAACACCACCAGCGCCAAAGCTATGACGATGGACCACTCAACCCAGTTCCAGTTCATCTTGGGGCCCCCTCTCCACATACCCCCGCTCCCTTACAGAAATTGCAGGGGCGGCTCAAGCCAGGTCTAAGTTGGCCGTTCTTCTTCCACGGCGGAGCTGGTTTCCATCCGGCTCCACCGCACTTGGGGCAGGCATCCAGGCCTGCTGACTTCTTCCCCATCTCCATCCAGCAAGCAGGGACAAAGCGGCGGAGAACAGGGAAGGTTTTCACATCCCCACCTCCACCATCTCCTCACAGAAGAAGCAGGGCTTACTCTCCCCGCCCACACCGCTGCAGACGGGGCAGGGAGGACGACGGCGGTTGTTGTTGAGTCGACGGCGGCGAAGTGGTCTGGATACCAACACAGACGCCACCACCATTCCGAGAACAACGAGAATCTCTCGCATCTTCATGTCCTCCTCCTACTCGCCCAAGGCGAGATTGTTTAACTGGTCTTCCCCGACGAAGTACATATCGCCGGAGATGTCGAGCCGGAGAGCTAGTAGGCAGTGCCGGCCAGTCCCATCCTTGGACAGAACTTTGCCAGCCACTATCCCACACGTCCCCGGCCCGATGGTGAAGTCGTGGCCGTCAAGAAAGATGGAATCTGATGCCTCCACCTCCCCGCGGACCTCAAACCTTCTGCCAAGTACCCCTCTTTTTCTTCCCACGTCCGTTCTCCTTTCGCTTTCAGGTTGCGGACAATCGAACTATCAAATCTACAACTATCAAACTTACGCTTTCTATATAATACCACAAATTCCTACAAAATCAATACTAGGCTGTCTTTCTCTCCATAATAATCCATCTTTACTTTCAGCTTTATCCTTTCTACTTTATACTATTCTCTATGGTAGCCATCCTCTACAACATCCGCAGTTTGCACAACGTCGGCTCCATTTTCAGAACGGCCGATGCTGCCGGCGTGGAAAAAATTTATCTTTGCGGAATTACTCCCACCCCCAAAGACAAATACGGTTTTGACCGCCGGCAGTTAACCAAAGTTTCTCTGGGAGCGGAAAAATATGTCCCCTGGGAAAAAGTCGGAAGTTCGCCCGCTCCCCAAAAAACTCTGGAGCTGATAAGAAAATTAAAAAAAGATGGATACAAAATTTACGCCGTGGAGCAGTCAAAGAAATCAGTTCCGTACAATAAATTGAAAGTGAAAAGTAAAAAGTTAAAAGAAAAAATCGTTTTGGTTGTCGGAAACGAGATAAAAGGAGTGGCGTCTTCAATTCTGAAAATGACCGACAAAATTATTGAAATACCAATGTACGGAAAAAAAGAGTCGCTTAATGTGGCGGTGGCTTTCGGGATAGTGGCTTTTGGAATGTTGAAATAAATACACCGTAATTATCTTCCTATAGGTTAATTATTACGGTGTAAATTTTCATGAGAAGCACCCCCTAAAGAGCGCTTCAATAGTTTAGATTTACATTAAAATCAAAAATTTCAACAAGACCGGTTTGTTTTTTACAATTTAGAAAGAATTTCAAGGAAATTAGGGAATCGGATACTGAACCGCACCTTTTTCAAAAAAGGAGGCGATATTGGCGATGTCGGTATCCAAGATTCTCGTTTTGGCCTCGCGGGTATTAAAAGCGTTGTGAGGGGTGACCACCACATTAGGCATCTTAAACAAAATGTGATTTTCCAAAAGCGTTTTCATATTAACTCCTTTAGCATCATCATTAGCGCCTCTCATCCAATATCCCTGTTCATCCTTGAGCACCCCCTCTTCTTCCAAAACGTCCAGGCCGGCACCGCCGATAATTCCTTTTTTGAGCCCTAAAACCAAGGCCTCGGTTTCAATTACCGGCCCCCGGGCAGTGTTGATAATCAACGCTCCTTTTTTGACCTTATCCAGAGAGGATTTGTTAAATATATGATGGGTCTCGGGAGCATAAAAGACATGGAAGGTGATAATGTCCGATTGTTTGAGTAAATCATCATAGGAGACATATTCAAATCCAAGCTCTTGGGCAATTTCCGGCTTGGGATTTCTATCGTAAGCAATCACCCGCATATCAAAGCCCTTGGCCATCTTAATCACGTGGCGACCAATTCGTCCGGCGCCGACCACTCCCAAGGTTTTTTCCTTCAAATCAAAACCCTCCAGTCCTTCAAAGGAAAATCCCTCTCCTTCTTTAATCCGGTCTATTCCTAAATAAAGCTTCCGGGTTAAAGTCAAAATCAGGCCCATGGCAAATTCGGCGACTGTGTTTTCACCGTAGTTAGGAACATAACCTAAGGCGATATTTTTTGACCGGGCATAAACCACATCAACATGGTCAAAACCGGTGGAGCGAGCGGTAATAAGTTTTAAATTTGAAAACTTATCAATAATTTCTTTACTGACCTGTGGCCCGACAAAAACAGAAAGAGCGTCATAGCGGCCGTAATCGGAAACAGAAGCTTTGTCCACTCCCTCTCCAAAAACATCAACCGAGAGTCTGGCTGTTTCCAATTTTTTCTTGAGATAATCGGCCTCCCAGCCGCTGATTTGAAACAAAGCGATTGTTTTCATGCTTTTATTATATCACCTGCAGAGTATAAGAAAAACCCGGGTGGCCGGGTTTCTAAAATAAGAGACAAAGAATAAATTTATTCTCCCTTCACCTCCGTTCCAAAATCTCCTTTGGAAGTAGTCATTGTTATTTTTTCCCTGGTCCCGTCTTCTTTGACAATTTCCACTTCAATATCACCTCCATCCAGAGGAATTTTCTTTTCCGAAAGAATTGCCAAAAATTCGGGATCTTCAGGAGAAAGAGTAGCTAACTTTTCGTATTCTTCCTTAGTCAGAGAGACTGTTTTTTTTCCTTCCGGTGATGGAAATTGTTCAAATGGGCTCATAAAAAATTACTTTCCTCCTTTAGGCTTAATAATTTCGTCAATAATGCCGTACTCCCTGGCTTCGGCGGAACTCAGATAAAAATCGCGGTCGGTGTCTTTTTCTATTTTATTGACCGATTGGCTGGTGTGTTTGGCCAGAATCTGATTGATTTTCTCTTTTATCTTCAGGATTTGTTTGGCGGTAATTTCTATTTCCGTTGCCTGACCCTCGGCTCCCCCCATTACCTGGTGAAGCAAAATCTCCGAGTTAGGCAAGGCAAATCTCTTTCCTTTTTTTCCGGCCGCCAAAATCACCGCTCCCATGGAAGCGGCCATCCCCACGCAGATGGTGGAAACGTCGGGTTTGACATGCTGCATCGTGTCATAAATCGCCAGACCGGCCGTGACTACTCCTCCCGGGCTGTTGATATATATCAGAATATCTTTTTTGGGGTCTTCGTGGTTTAAAAGCAGAAGCTGGGCAATGACCGAATTAGCCACCGCGTCGGTAATCGGCCCGCCGATGAAAATAATTCTTTCTTTCAAGAGCCGGGAGTAAATATCGTAAGCTCTTTCTCCGGAAGGAGATTTTTCCACCACCATCGGTATCAGGTTTATGGATTCCTCTTCAAATGAAATAGCTTTTTTATTTAGCATACAAAACAGATTTTAACCCAGAATAGTCATAAAAGCAACCGGCCCCTTTGTGTGAGGGGCCGTGCAGAGAACACGGTATGGTTACTACTGACCACTGTCGCCATCGACGACTTGGAACAGGACGGGGTAGTCACCCGGAGAGAACCCAACTGACAAGAAGAAGATGTCGGGATCCCATCCATCCCTCTCATGATTCGTTGGAAGGTAGGGTGACACTCCCGGGTTCCCCCACCTACAAATCCAACAGGTTCCGAGGAAAACCAGCGATGGCATCCAGGGGAAAGACCACCGCCTTTCCTGAAGAATCCTTTTCTGGTTCTCCTCCACCCACCTCGCACACCTCCTTCCTGCGAGAAGGCCTAATCGCCGAACCTGCCTTCTCATCTCGATACCGTCGACGGAGAACTTCCCTCCCCGATCAGGATCAGCCACAAAGAGCCTGACTTCCTTACCGACGTATGCGGCTTCCGGATCACCGTCCTCGATTTCATATCCATCAGGGACCGGTGTTCCCGTTTCGGGGAGAATAAATGTGCCCAGTTCCTCTTCCGGCATGATTCTGCTCCTTTCTGTCCCCTTCCAGCCAGTTGGTTAGATGCCCAAACCTAATGTACAAAAACAAATTGATAATAAAACAATAGTATAAACTAGTCAAGTCCAAAGAAACAACAATTAATCTCTGATAACCCAACGAGAATTCATGAAAAGTTAAAGTGTTTAATCTCTCTAATGACCAATTCTCTAACCACAAAGCAAAAATCGTCTTAGCGACGATTTTTGCTTTCACCTTTCCAGTGACACTATAGAAAATATCTACCTCAAGAACTTCACTATCAGCAGAGCAATAATATTAATGACTTTAATTAAAGGATTAATCGCCGGGCCGGTGGTGTCTTTATAAGGATCGCCGACGGTATCTCCAGTAACGGCCGCTTTATGAGCCTCCGAACCCTTACCGCCAAAATTTCCTTCCTCAATAAATTTTTTAGCATTGTCCCAGGCCGCTCCTCCGGCTGTCATCGAAAGAGCCAGAAACAGCCCTGAAACAATCACCCCTATCAAAAATCCTCCCAAGGCTTTGGCTCCAAAAACAAAACCGACTAAAAGCACGGATACGACCGGAATCAGCGAGGGAACGATCATTTCCCGCAAAGCCGCCCGGGCGACAATATCCACCGCCTGGCCGTATTGGGGCTTGGCTTTGCCTTCCAAAATTCCGGGAATTTCCCGAAACTGCCTCCTGATTTCCTCCACCACCGCCCCAGCCGCTTTGCCCACCGACTTCAAAGTAATTCCTCCAAAAAGATAAGGAACGGCCGCTCCTAACAAAAGTCCGATTAAAACCAGATGGTCACTCAAATCAAAGACGGTTCCTTTTATTTCTTCCACGTAGCTGGAAAAAAGAACCAAAGCCGCCAGACCGGCCGAGCCGATGGCATATCCTTTGGTGACCGCTTTAGTGGTATTACCGACTGCATCCAAAGCATCGGTCACTTTCCGGACTTCTTCGGATTGATTGGACATTTCGGCAATTCCCCCGGCATTATCGGTAATCGGCCCGAAAGAATCGATGGAAACGATAATCCCCGCCACCGATAACATTGCCACTGAAGCTATCGCTACTCCGTAAAGTCCATCCAAAGAGTAGGCTCCCAAAATCGCCAGACAGATAACGATAATCGGTAAAATTGTCGACTGAAAGCCGACTGAAATTCCCATGATAATATTGGTGCCGTGCCCCGAACGGGAGGCTTGGGCAATTGATTGAACCGGGCGATATTTTTTGGCTGTGTAGTAATCGGTAATCACTACCAACAATGCCGTTACTACCAGACCGATTAAAGAAGAAAGAAAAATATTTTGGTACCCGGCTCCGAAAAAGAGACGGGAAACAAAATAAAATCCAATGGCCGAAAGAATTAAGGAAGTTACCAACCCTTTGTAAAGAGCTTTCATGATTCCTCCGTCTTTTCCCAGACGGACAAAGAAAAATCCGATGATGGAAGCAACGATGGAAACCCCTCCCAGAACCAGAGGAAAAATGGTTGAAATAGTTGTCCCCACCACCGTCAGCCCCAGAAGCATTCCCGCCGTCAAAGTGACCGCGTAGGTTTCAAAAAGGTCAGCCGCCATTCCGGCACAGTCGCCGACGTTATCGCCTACCTGATCAGCAATTACTCCCGGATTTCTCGGGTCGTCCTCGGGAATGCCGGCCTCTACCTTGCCTACCAAATCAGTTCCCACATCAGCCGCTTTGGTGTAAATTCCTCCTCCTAAGCGGGCGAAAATTGAAATCAAACTGGCGCCAAAAGAAAGACCAATAAGAGCCATTAGATCCTTGGTCAAAAAATAAAATCCGGAAACCACCAAAAGCCCCAAAGCCGCCACCAAAAGACCCGTCACCGAACCGGCTTTAAAAGCCAACGAAAGAGCGGAACCCATTCCTTCTTTAGCCGCCTGAGCGGTCTTGGCATTGGAACGGACAGAAACGTTCATTCCGATATAACCGGTGAGGGCGGAGGCCGCTCCGCCGATTAAAAACCCGAGAGCCGTTTTCCATCCCAGAGCCAGAAAAATAATTACCGCCAGGACCACCGCCACTACCGCTACCGTCTTGGATTGACGGTTAAGATAAGCGCTGGCCCCTTCCTGAATAGCTTTGGAAATTTCCTCCATCTTGGAATCGCCGACTGGCCTTTTTTTCAGCCAAAAAATCAAATACAAGCTGTAAACAACCGCCAGAGCAATAGGAATAAAAATAAAATAGTAGTAAATATTCATAATTTTTTATAAAAAATTATTTATAATGACAAAATCTAAATTTCAAATAACAAATCAATAATCAAATGATTAAATCCAAAGCATTTGACGTTTGGATTTTAAGTTTGGTTTGACATTAAACATTTAGACTTTGACATTTTACTTGTCATCTCTGCTTTCGGACTTGGAATCGTCGTTAACTTCTTTATCACCGCCAGCCGTCTTTTCCACCTCTGCCGTTCCTCCTTCCAGCGTCTCTTCCGGTCTGGACTGGGAACGAACATCTATTTTCCAGCCTGTCAGTTTGGCCGCCAAGCGGACGTTCTGTCCTCCCCGACCGATAGCCAAACTCAGCTGGTCGTCGGGAACCAAAACCAACACCTCTCTCGGGGAAAGCATTTCCACAGATGTTACCGATGCCGGGGAAAGAGCGGCAGCAACAAATCTAGCCGGATCCTCCGACCACTCGACAATATCCAATTTTTCGTTCCCCAGTTCATTATTGACTGCCATTACCCGAGCACCTCTTTGTCCCACGCAGGCACCCACCGGGTCTACTCCTTCTGCCGTCGAAGCAACGGCGATTTTAGTGCGGCTGCCCGGCTCCCGGACAATGGCTTTAACCTGGACAACACTGTCGGCGATTTCAGGAACTTCCAGTTCAAAAAGTTTGGAAACGAATCTGGGATGAGAACGGGAAAGAACCAGGTTTTGTCCCCGACTTCCCTCCTGGACTCCCAAAAGATAAAACCTTAGGCGCTCGCCGATGCGATAGTGTTCTCCGGGAATACCTTCCGAAAAAAACATAATTCCCGAGGCCTTTCCCAAATCCACAAAAGCATTTCCTTTTTCCACCCGCTGAATAGTGCCGGTTACTAATTCCCCAATTCTGCTTTCAAATTCTTTTTTCACCGCCTCTTTTTCAATTTCCCTGATTTTTTGCAAGATTACCTGCTTGGCGGTCTGGGCGGCAATCCGGCCAAAATCGGCTGTTGGCACAGGCAGAGGGAAAAGAATCTCTTCTCCGACAACTGCGTCAGATTTCACTTTTTTGGCCTCTTCCAAAAGCAGGTGCCGGTCGGGATTGTAAAGAGGCAAAACGGGTTCGGTTGATTCCCTTTCTTTTTCAATGTCTATTTCCTCTCCCTCTTTTTCAAAACGAACCAGGGTTTCATCAACTACGGTTTTCACCTGGAAAAAATCCACTATTCCTTTTTTGGGGTTTAAAAGACAGCGGATGATTTCCCCTTTTTTGCTGTATTCCTTTTTGTAGGCCGAAGCCAAAGCCGCCTCGGTCGCTTCCAAAACCTGGGAAGCGTCCAAGTCTTTTTCCGAAGCCAGCTGTTCAACGGCTTTATTGAGAGATTTGATGTCGAACATGTGCCAATTTTATTTACGAGCGAAGCGAGTAACTAAAAAATTGAGCACCCCGCCCTAATTTTGTCCTTGTTTATTCTGCGGAGCGCGGGTACCGAATAGGTACACCCCGTTATGAGCGAAGCGCTTCGCCCTAGGGAAGGATGGAGTTATTCACTTTTCGCACTTCGCCTGGTGAAACAGAAGCAAAATTAGGGCGGGGTAAAGGTTTTGTAGCCAAGCACATAATATTTTATGTGCTCGGACAAAGCTCTTTAAAAATTAATCCGCTCTTGTCGGCGGATTCACTAGTAAGACTATAACAAAAACTAAATCAGAAAGTCAAATACAAAAAAATAAATTCAGTCATCTGATAAAGAGTGCGGAGTTTATAAAAAGAATCTATGCCGGGTAGTAAAATTTTTGTTTTCTACTACTCGGTTCGAAAACATCGCGGAGAGAGGTGCGATATCTACTATTATAAGCAATTTCGCGAGCTCTTTATTAGGTGACTGAAAATCTCTCTCATCTTTTGAACCGACAAATTTCTTTATCGGCTCAAAAATGGTCCCGATGCCTCAGCTTTCGCCAAGACATCGGGAAAGTAAACCCTAAACCCAAAAACTAACGGGGGCGTTCGATGCGCCTTTTCAGGGCGCGTACTGTTCCCCGGGCCCGATTTTTTACATTCCGACATGGCCGAGTCGGAACAACGAGTTGCCATCCCGATTACCCCACACCGGATTTTTACCGGCTATTTCTCCCAACCCGCAACTAGAAAGTCTGTCGGGAGAGTTGGCGATTTGTTGGGATCGCCACCCCCTTTGCTGGCTTAACCCACACCAGCCGGGCCTCATAACGAAGAGGGTCGCACACTTGTCGTTGTGCGCACGCCCAAAGTTAACTGCCACCTTGCCACGAGGCACTTTGAGTTGGCGCGGTTCAGCGCGTAGCCACTGCCGGTTTTCTGCCACTGGCTTACCGGTGCCAGTTGTTTGGGGCCAATTGGCTGCTGCCCCAATGTTTTTTTAAGGGGGACCGCGAATCATCGCTGACCTCCTTTCTCCGGCGCTACAGCCGATCGATGCCCACCCCGCCGGACTTGATCGCCAAGTCGGTGAGTGGGCGGTTGTCACACTCGACGAGAAAAGCATGGAGCTTTGTCTCGCCAAGGTCGGTGGGTACAAGTCGAACGGAGTCTCCTCCATCCGACACGATCACCAGTTCGGGTTTGTGATGTTTGCCCGACTTGGTGATCTCCGCGATCCGCTCGAGCGCCTTCCTGGCACAAGAGTCGATTGCGGTCCCTCCACCGGAGAAGGACCCATTGCGGACGATCTCCATCGCCCGCTTGGCTTCCTCCGACGTCGACACGTGGTTCTCCTCGTGTAGACGCGTGTCAAAAAAACGAAAATACAGCTCAGCGTCACCCTTCAAAACCGCTTTGAGGCGGTTCATGAGGACGCCGCAGGCTCGGGGAATGCGGTTGGGCGTATCCTCCATCGACCCCGAGCAGTCGATGATGATATACAGGAGTTGCTTACGCTCGCTCCTGATGCCTCGTTCCCGGACATTCAACTGTCCGGAAACAGCCTGGTACCAGAAGTAGGTGCGGGACTTCTGGTAGGTGGCCCATCCAGGCTTGGCCATCCTGGAAACCTCCCCGAGGTTTTTGATGGCGCGGTTGCGTACATCATCGCCTTCGGGGTCGGGTGTAAATTTAGTCTCCCGCGCCACCCGCATGCGCGAAAGAGTATCGAGTTGGCGGGAAATACGAAGCATCTCGCGCTTCCCTCGATCCGAAAGAAAATCCTCCGCAATCCGCATCTTGTGGAGAGACTCTCCTTGCCCACTTCCGGCCGTGGGCGGATTGGTGTTTTCCTTCTCGTCCGGATCGAGAAGGTCTTTCTCATCCTTGTCGAGGCTTTCCACCTCGTCAAGAACGTCGGCGAGCTCGCGGGCGGTTTTGTCTCCCGCGTCCTCTTCGAAGATGGGGAGAGTTTCCCCCTCTCCACTGGGCTCCCCGCCTTTTTTGGCGGAGAGAAGTTTGAGCAGGTTCGCTGATTGCTCAAGTGGTGTGTTTCCAGGCACGCCATTCCACTTAAGAGCGCGCAGAAAATCGCACACTCGAGAGTGGTATTTCACCGCGGTCTCAACTTTGGCCACGGCCGCCTCCACGAACGACTTCGTTTCCGAGCCGTTCGCGAGACTATAGTTACCGCTTTTTTCCGGGCGGAGCGAGTCCGCCACCTGGCGCTCCACGGCAGAGCGCCAGGAATCTGGAGAAAGAATCTCTCCTCCGGACCGGATGTTGGCGAGGTCGGCGAGAAGCGACGGCGAATATCGCTTCAGACCGACCTTTTCGGACGCTCCCCGCATCTCCTCATGCGTCGGTGTGAGGTAATGCGGAGACGGTCTGGTGCGGAGTGTTTCCACCCTACCCCCCCCTCCCCCGCACCGTTCAGATGCGGACCAGTTCTTCGGCCCTCCGGCGAGCCGAAATAATGTGCTGACCGACGCCCTGCCGGAGAGCGTCACGCCTCTGCACCAGCTCGTCGGGGACGGCAAGTGTCGTCATCTCCGACTCTAGGGCCGCGAGGCGTTTCGCGGCCTGGAGGGCCTTGATAGGCGTGTCGCCCACCTCGGCCACGAGACCCGCGAGCGCGCGCTCAAACTTCTCGAGCGCACTCGCGGCCTCCGCCCGGGCCATCGCCGCCTCAACTTCGGTGGCAATGGTATCCCCGATCTTTTCGAGACCAGGGACAAACTTCAACACGCCGAGATCCTCTTTCTCAACGTGCTCTGCGCCACGGGCAGCGGCGCGACCAATGATGGCATCCCGCGCGTACATCGCGGTACGCGGGGAAACTACGTTACCGCCAGCCACCTGGCTGGCAATAACCTCGGCGAGAATGGGTGTGAACCCATTCAACACCGAAGGAATTTTTTCGTACATAGCAAGGTAGTCCCTTGCTATGTACGAAGGCCACGACACTCGCAATTGGAGCGGAAACCGCTCCACAAGTGCCGCAACTGCCGGCCCGAGATCTGCGATCTCGGCCGGCTCTCTGTTTGTGCACGCAATGATAACCTGCGTACACATCGGGAACTGCTGGGTGCCCTTTCGAAGGACACCCGATGTCATGGTATCCTTCAGCGCCAGCAAAACAGATGCCGGCGCGTCGAACAACTCCTCAAACACGGCATAACGCCGTGCCAAGAAACTGTTCTCGGGGAAATACTCGAGAACTTTCTCGTCCTCGAGCTTCCTGAAATTAAGACCACCCCAAAGGGCGGCCTCATCCAGTCCCTCCCCGCAGGACTGAACACTGGTCTCGGCTTCGAGGCCGAGACCGCGGATGACCGCGGTGACCATGGCGGACTTCGCATGTCCGCCAGGCCCCCAAAGTATCACGTTCTTCCTCGCCGTCAGGGCGACGGCGAGGACTTCGGCGACCTCCTCAAAGTAAATGAAGGAGGTGCCGAGAATTTCCCTGATCCTCGACAACAGGTCGCCCATGGCGACCTCCCTTCTTTGCGCTTGAGCGCCGCGCACACCTTCATTCAGGGGTGCACAACGCCTTGTGCGCCTCGCTGTCTTGTTGGCCGCGAATCACCCAAGAGTCAGATGCGCCTACCCACACCTGTCCTGATTGTTTTTAGTTAGCCGGGTAGGCGGCTTTATTCTTTTTCTTTACCACGGGCACACGGTTGTTTCCGTGCCTGGGACTATTGGTTCGGCTCCCCACACTAAAGCGTGGGAAAGCCAGAACCGGAACGCCGCTTTGCGCGCCGCCGACGGATCGGCTTGTTGCGCGAAATTGCGCTCATCCCATGGCTCCGGCTCAGGCCGGGTACCCACGAAGGCGGTAATGAGAACGTACTCGCCGCAATCCCCCACCTTCAGGATTACGACGAGTGATGAACATGGCTCGGACTTGCGGTTTTTGACAAACCGCGTCAGCCCGAACCTTTTGGGCCGTTGTGCAAAAACAATTTCGTCCCCCGGCCCGGTGGGGACGCAGATTGTCTCGCCGATGGATGAACCGAAGTCCACTTCCTCGACGAGAAAACCTCTGCCCAGTGAGTTAATTCGGGCAAGCGCGACGGGCAGGAACCGCGACAGCCCGATGTGGTTGTGGCTATTGAATCTGTCCACAACCATCTCCCCCGATGCCAGTTTTCCCAGCATGGGACACCTCCTTTCTTTGAGGTTACTTCGCCTAAAAAGAAATGAAACATCCATCTCTGCTTAAACGAAGCAACCTCGCAAAAAGATTTTTGTGTGCTATTATTCAATTTTCAAAGTTCTCTCATTTTTCTACCGGGTAGTGAGCTTTCGCTCTACTACTCGGCTCTCTCCACTACACAACATTAATATCTCAAATTCTCTCTCCTATATTTTTTGTGTTGTGTACTCTCTCCCCTCGCCCCGCCGTAGTTCTTCAACGAAGGCGGGTTTTTCTTCCAAGGAGATTTCCAGGCGCAAAAGCGGGTTAGTCCCTTGCGCCCAGCCGATCTCCTTACAAGAACGGTCGGTAATATGCCCTATCTTGGACTTCTCTCTCGTGTTTTCTTTCTCCTCTTCATGCCTGGCTTGCCGGCCCAGGTGCCGCCCCGGTGAGAATGTCGGGGTCAGGAAATTGAAAACGAAATCCTCAAGAACATATTGCCTATCAATGTGCTATTTGTACTGTTCTCTCCTCGCCCTCCGTAGCTTCACGCGTAGGAGGATTATCTTGAAGAGATGCCTGGGTATAAGAATCTCTCTTTGACTCGCCGAAGCTTTACGCGTAGGCGGTCCTCTTACACCCAGTCCATCTTCTCAAAATCAATGTGCAACGACTGGAACTCTCCTTTGCCCTCCATAGCTTTATGCGAAGGAGGGTTTCTCTCCTTATTTCCAGCCGTAAGTACTGTTTATTTTAGTGTGCTAAATGTGCTATTTTCTTTCTTATTCGTGTAGGCGCATTCGTGTTGCTATCAGGCGCGCTTTTCGTATGTGTCATTCTGTGATGACAGTATAGCATAGTATTTACTTATTGTCAAGTGCTTCTGACTATCTTCTCCGAAAATGGCTTAAAACCTCATATTTACAGCGTATCTGGTGTTCTATAACTAATCCTTTTTGTCATTTTCTACTGACAGTATAGCATATTACAAATTATTTGTCAAGTACACACGACAACGTGTTAAAACAGCCAAAACTTCCTATTTTAAACGCGTTTGATATAATAAACTCATATGAATAAAGATGTACTAACAAAAATAGGCCTCTCTGAACAAGAAGCCAGTGTCTACAATTTCCTTCTGGAAGAAGGGGAGACAACTGCCGGTTTGATTATTAAAAAAACCAAAATAAAAAGGGGTACTGTTTATAATATTCTAAAATATTTTTTGAAAAACAGTTTAATCACCCAATCCGACAAAACCGGGGTGGCCAAGTTCAAACCAGAGCACCCGCTAAAACTCAAAGAATATTTTGATAAGAAATTAGCAGAGGTTTCTTACGCTAAAAGCATACTGGAAAATAACTTACCTGATATTGTTTCCAAATTTAATCTTTCTCAAAATAAACCGGGCATACAATATTTTGAGGGAATGTCTGGAACCCAAATAATTCTTAACGATTCTCTAACATCCAAAACAGAAATCTTGACTTACGCTGATTTGGAAGCTATTCAGAAATATATTCCTGAAATAAACAGAGAATATGTTGAGAAAAGAGACAAGCTTAATATCAAAAAAAGGGGAATAGTTTTAGATACCCCGTTTTCTAGAAAATTCATAAAGGACTACCATCCCAACGTTACCGAAACCAAACTGATTCTTCCGGGACAATACCCTTTTAACACCATCGTGCAAATTTACGACCAGAAAGTTTCCTACCTGACTCTTTCTGAAAAAAATATCGTGGGCATCATTATCCACGATAAAAACATATATCAAACCCACAAATTGCTCTTCAAGAGATTGTGGGAATCTTTATCCTGATAAGTTAGGCCGCTTTCCTTTCAACCTCCAATTCTTTTCTCTTTTCAAACAAACAATACCACCTCTGGCCGTCTTTAAAATATCTGGACAAAACAAACCCCCTATCCAAAAGCCCAAAATTAAGAGCTTCTGGGTTTCTTTCTAAAGAACTGGATGTGATGAAATCTCCGAAATCAGAAAGTGGTTGGTCTTTAGACTTTTCCACCATGTCTTTTCTAGACATAGATTTTCCCGGGTAATTTTTTCTGTCGTTTCTCTCTATCTGAAAACTGGGAACGCCGGCATAATCGTAAAGTCTGACAGCTACAAAACCAGTTTCCAGATAATGGGCCCCTATATCGGACAAAGCATTGCAGTCGGCATCCAAAACCGATTCCTTGGCTTTCATATCCACCGTCTTTTCCATTATCGCCTCCCCTATAGCCGAGCCCCTAAAGTCTGGAGCTACATTGACAGAACCAAGATACAGGCGATCTTCTTTCTCACCCTCGTCAAATCTCAAAAAAGAGACGATTTCCCCTTTGTACCGCAAGATATAAAAAGCGGTTTTGGGATTATTTAGCGCCTGATCAAAAACCTCTAGAAGCTTTTCACAAAGTTCCGGCTGGCTTGCGTAATTACCGCGATAAATTTCCCTCATTCTTTCAATGTCTTTGGGGCTTATTTCCGCGCCCTCAACCGATCTGAATTCAATATCCTTAATTGTTTCAAAATCAATTCCATGTCCGCCCTTTTTAAGAGCCCTGAAAGAAGAGAGAAATAACAACGTCTCGGTTTTTATCTTTTCCAACTCACCCAGAATTTGATCAGGCGGCATTTCTGATAAACGGGCCAACAAATCAGTTCCTCTCCTCATCGTACTCTCACTTATCCGATCCATTGTATCGTAAAAAAATCTTTTTTCTTCTCCAAAATTTTCCTTAAGATATTTTTCAATCTCCCAAGCCGCTCCGACTATTTCGCTAAATTTATCAAAAATTGCTCTGGCTGCGTCGTCTCTAAGCTCGTTTCCTATAGAAATCAATTTATCTCCCATTTTTCTGTCGTGTTCTAAAGATAGGAATGCTCTTGCCCAACCAAGGCCGTATTTCAATGACAACCTTTCTAAAATTTCGGCTTTCCCCGGATTATTCCTAAGATATTCAACAAATAAAAACTGCTCTTTAAATCTTAGGTATAGATGGGCATCGGTTTCCTTGCTGTTTTCAGAAACAGAATATCCGGGTAATTGATAGTCGTCGGGAATAGCTCCGGTTTTTTTCATATACTCAACGAAATCAAAAACCAAGGGCATCCAAGTGTTAGACAGTCCGCGATATACTTCATCTCCTTTTTCTTTCTTAGCGTCGGTAAGCACGTCTAAAAACTTCGCCACAACAGCATCAACGCACTTGGAAGAAATATCCCAATGTAGTATATCGGTGCCAGACCCGTAATTTTGAGATTCTTCCGAAAACTGGTTAACAAACTTTACCAATTCTTCTGGACTGGAATTCTCGACAGCCCCGATAAATTTGTCCTCCTCCTCTTCATCTACAAAGGCAATCCAAAAATCTCCCCACATATAATCCTTTATATAGTAGAGAAAATTTTGAGGATTATCGGATTGTCTCTTGGCTTTTTCTCTCACCCTTTTGACAGCCTCAAGATATCTTGGGCTATTTATAGATTCTTCATAATTCCAATCTATTTCTCCTTCGTTTTTACCACTCTCCGCCCGTTTTTGTTCCAGTGGATTTGTCATATCCCCATTATTATCTATTTTAAACATTAATCAAGACAACTCTTTAAAAACAAAACTCCCCCGACCAGAAGCCAGGGGAGTTTTTCTAAACCAAAATCTTATCTTGATTCTGTATGATCTCGGAATTTCTCGATCATGTGAGCAGCGTAATCCTTGCCTCCGAGTCCAAAAGCAATGCCGCCGGCCAGAGCCAACATGGCAATGAATCCGGTGATAATTGTTTGAATCAGAACTCCAGCCACTCCCAATTGAATGAGAGCCGCTAAAAATCCAAAAACCGCCACCGCCCACCAAGTCAACGTTCCCAAGAAACGAGAGGCGTGAAGCCTAGCTCCCATAATCGATCCGCGAACCAGACCCCTCAAGAAATTGGCCACTACCAACGCCGCCAACAAAATCAAAACCGCAGCAATGACGTTAGGGAAGTAGAGAAGCACATCATTGAGGAAAGTGGAAAGGCCCCAGAGTCCCAAGATATCAGAGACCGCCAGAACCACCACTACCACAAAGAACCAGTAAATCAGTCCGCCGATAAATCGGCCAGTGCTGAGATGATAACCGGTCCTTTCCATGAAAGCTTCAAAACCCAACTTCTTCAGAAGAGAATCAATTTTCAAAAGATTGACAATCTTCTCGAATAAAGCTCTCAGAAGAGAAGCTACCAACAAGCCAATAATCAACACTACCAAGGCACCAATTAAAGAAGGCAAAAAGCGAACGATAACCTCCCAAGTGCTTTGAAGGGGCAGAGCAAAAGCGTCAGCCCAAGTTTGAGCGCTCATATTGTTTATACCAATTAGACCTTTTAAAAAACGAAGATAAATCGACCTTTGTTTGTCCGAATTTCCCTTAATTATAGCGGAAAGTCAAAAAATAGTCCAAATCAAATGTGGATAACTGCCGGCACTATATGTAGTCATTCTAACTCCTCTTTAAAAACCGCCAAAAAAGAGATAGAATAGATTAACTTATTATTAGTATATTAGTACAATATTTGTAATTAGTAGAGAAACCTCACATGAAACTCATCTTCAAATTAATCTTCCTTCTGGCCTCTAATGCCATTGCCCTGGCCATAGCCGATTACTTTGTCAGTGGCTTTGATATCCAGCCGACCTGGCAGGCTTATTTGGAGGTAATTGCCGTTTTTACCCTAATCAACCTTCTTGTCCGGCCGATTTTGAAATTGGTTCTTTCTCCAATTATTTTTATTACCTTGGGTCTGGGGGTGATTATCGTCAACGCCCTGGTGCTCTACGCATTAGATTGGCTGGTGACCGGTGTTACCATTGCTGGACTTTATCCTCTAGTCTATGCTACTTTGATTATCAGTATTGCTAATTTTGCCTTTCACTTCTCCGCCAAGAGAGCTTACGCCGATTAAATTCAAATTTTTCTATAATATCTTTTCCAATTAATTCCCAATCTTTATGAAGGAAGTAATCACTATTGCCCAGTTGGTTGTCTCGGTGGTCTTGATTATTTTGGTTCTGCTTCAGGAAAAAGGAGGGGGACTTTCGGGGGCCTTCGGCGGTTCGGAGGCCAGTGGTTTTGCTCCCCGCAAAAGAGGTTTGGAGAGATTGATTTATTTTGCTACTCTCGCCTTTTTGATTCTTTTTGCCGTTATCTCTCTGGCTAACCTGCTTATCAAATAAACGCCTTTTGTATTTTAGGATTAAAGGTGTCGCAACCCGTTTCATAAAAAGTTTTTGTCTTGCCTGCCGGCTCGCTTCGCCGGAGCTTCAGCGAGGCGAGCAAGCCGGCGGCCGGATGACTACATCGAAATGATACGGGCAACGACAACCAAACCCCATAACGCTTTCTCGTGTCATGATTAAATCTCTCATCCTAGCCATCAAATCTCTCTCTTTTAGAGAAAAGTTGATTTTTATCGCCGCTCTTGTTTTGTTTGTTGTTTCTTTTATTACTCTCCTGATCCAAGTTATCAATCGAGAAACAATCCAGTCCCCCGACGGCGGGGGGAGTTTTGTCGAGGGGGTAGTTGGCCAGCCGGCCTTTATTAATCCCGTCCTGGTCAAACCGGGAACGGTAGACGAGGACTTGGTTGTTCTCATATTTGCTAATGTTTTAGACCTGTCCGAAAGCATTAAACACAGCAAAGATTTCAAAAACTGGACGGTGCGTCTCAAAGAAAACGCCCGTTGGCAGGACGAAACGCCTCTTACCAGCGACGACCTGATTTTCACCGTCCAAACCATTCAAAACCCAGATACTCTTTCCCCTCTTTTTTCGGATTGGCAATATATTAAAATTTCCCGCATCAGCGAAAGAGAGATCTCTTTTGATCTTCCCTCTTCCTATTCTCTTTTTGAAAATTTGCTGGAAAAATTAAGACCGATCCCCAAAAAAATATTTGCCGACATCGCTCCAGCCAATATCAAACTCTCCTCTTATAACCTGGAGCCGTTTGCCAACGGGCCGTTTACCTATGACCAGATGGAAAAAAAGAAAGATGGTTTTATCACCGCTTATTATCTGAAAGCCAACACAGTTTATCGTTCCATCGGTTCTCTTCCCTATCTCAAGAAATTTACCGTCCGCTTCTTTGAAAACGAAGAGGGATTGGTTGGGGCTTATAATTTAGGAACAATTGACGGATTTTTGGCAACCGACCATTCGCTTCTTTCCCAGACATCCATTAACTCGTCCGTTGAAAAAATTCCCACCACCAAATACTACGCCCTTTTTTTAAATCCGGACGCTAATCTTTTTTTGGGCTCATTAAAAATCAGAAGAGCTCTCCAACTGGCAGTTAACGTTCCCTTAATCATCAGTCAGGAATTTGAAGGTTATGCCTTCCAGGAGGCAGGACCGATTCCTCCTATTCTTTCTTCTTATTCCAGCGAAGTTGAAGAAAACACCCGATATGATCCCGAGCAAGCCAAAAGTTTAATTGCTGCCGACGGCTGGACCCGCAATCCGGAAACCAATCTCTGGGAGAAATCAGAAAAGAATAAAAAGTACGAGTTGATTGTTGCTATCAAAATTCCCGACACGCCTCTTTTAACAAAAGTCGCCCAACAAATCCAAAAAGATTGGGAGGAAATCGGCGTTAAAACGGAGATCACCAGATACGATGCCCCGGCTATCAGCGACGAAGTTATCAAAACCAGAGATTATCAGGTGCTTCTTTTTGGGAATATCGTCTCCCGCGAACCCGATCTTTTTTCCTTCTGGCACTCCAGCGAAAAATTTTATCCAGGTCTTAACTTGGCCCTCTACGACAACAGTTCAGTTGATGATTTAATCATCGCCTCCCGCAAAATAGCTGTCGATGACTCAAGAAGGGAGGGGGTTCTTGCTCAAATTCAAAGAGAGGTTGTGGAAGATGCCCCAGCCATCTTTCTGGCCTCTCCTCAATATTTTTACATCCACAAAACCAGTCGCCCAGGGGTGATTATTAATCTTATTTCCCTTCCCAGCGACCGCTTCCAAAAAATCACCCAGTGGTATGTGAAGACAAAGAGGGTTCTTAAATAAAGTTTCCAGTTTTCAAAAATTAATTCTAATAATGTAAATCACTTTATGCCTGCGAATATGAAAGAAATATCCGGTCTCCCCGTCAAACTGACCTCCAGAGGTTTGATTTTCGGTAAGAATCTAACCCGTCCTTCTTTTGAAAAAAAAGATTATAAAAAACACAGAGAGTTCTTCAAAAGCCGGGGACTTGCAAAAAATAAAGTTCTGTACTATATTTACCGTAACGTTGCTTTCTTGAAAGATGCTCCTCTCTTTAAAAAAGAGGGTTTGCGTTATGATTTAACCCTTATTTTTGGAGGAGGTGTCGGCCAAGAACCAGTGCGAACAATTGGGCATTTTCACAAAGGAAAACTGCCGGAGGTTTACCAAGTTATCTATGGTAATGCTATCTTCTATTTCCAAGACAGCCAGAATAAAAAATCTTATTTTATAGAAAAGAGAGGAGGAGAAAAGGTTTTTATTCCCTCTGGGTTTGGACACATAACCATCAACCCTTCTTCACAAAAGCCACTATTAATTGCCAACATCTTTACAAGTAGACCAAAATCATCCAACTACTTATTTTTTAAAAGAAATCATGGTCCCGCTTGGTATCCAACAACGAAGAAAGGTGAAATAACTCTTGAAAAGAATCTAAATTACAAGAAATTTTCTAAGGTTTCTAAAAAGCTTCCTTTTCAACCAAAAATTGCCCTAGGAAAAACTCCGCTCTACAAAGATTTTGTAAAAAACCCCGAGAAATTCTCTTTTTTGAAAATATAAAAACGCCCAGGTGGTGGAACTTGGTAGACACGTAGCGTTCAGGGCGCTATAACCGCAAGGTTGTGGAGGTTCAAATCCTCTCCTGGGCACAAAAAGACGCGATATAAATACTACCCTAAAAACCCAAAAGATGGAGAAACCTCTATCCAATTATCAATCTCTCTTACTTTCAACTTTATACTTTAAATTTTAAACTAATAAATACATGATTCAAACCAAACATTCATCAAAAAGAACAACTTATCACCCGGTTCACCACCGGCACGTTAAAGAGACCGAAAAGGAACCGGAGTTAAAATTCACTCCCTTAGGAGGATTAGAAGAAATAGGCCGTAACATGTCCGTTTTTGAGTATGGGGATGAAATTATTATCTTTGATATGGGGTTTCAGTTTCCCGAGGAAGATACTCCGGGAATAGATTACATCATTCCAAATATTAATTCGTTGATACCGAAAAAAGATAAAATCAAGGCTCTCATTATTACTCATGGGCATTATGATCATATTGGTGCCATTCCTTATCTCATAAATAGATTGGGACCTAACATCCCTATCTACGCTGCCGCTTTGCCCAAAGAAATTATTAAAAAAAGACAAGAGGAATTTCCCAACGCACTCAAATTAAATATAGAAACCATAAAGCACGGTGATAGAGTGCGGATTTCCACAAACATTGAAGTTGAGTTCTTTGAAATAGAACATACCATACCCGACTCTTTTGCGGTTCTAATAAAAACTCCGGTGGGAAACATGGCCTACTGCGCTGATTTAAAAATAGATTATGATCTTGAAGGTAATCCGAAAGATCTGGACTCATACAGAGAAATGGGCAAAAGAGGAATTCATACTTTGTTCCTAGAAAGCACCGGAGCGGAAAGACCGGGAAAATCAATCCCCGAGGCTCTGGTAATCAAGAATCTAGATGAAATCATCAGCAAAGCCGAGGGTAGAGTAATTGTCGGTCTATTTGCTTCATTGTTAACGAGAGTGGCTAATATCATTCAGATTGCCGAAAAACACGACCGAAAGGTTTTTTTGAGCGGCCTTTCTTTGAAAAATAACGTCCGCATCGCCCAAAATTTGGGTTATATCAAGGCTAAGAAAGGAGCGATCGTCAATGTGGAAGAAATTCACAAATACAGAGATGAAAAAATCCTGGTTCTTTCCACCGGCGCCCAGGGAGAACCAAGGGCCAGTTTGATGAGAATTGCCAACGGCGAGCATAAATACGTCTCTGTCAAGAAAGGAGATGTCATACTTTTTTCCTCGTCAGTTATCCCGGGCAACGAAAGACCGATACAAACCCTTAAAGACAACCTGACCAGACAAGGTGCCAGGGTAATTCAAAGCCAACACATCGATATTCACTCCAGCGGACACGGTCCGGCAGAAGATTTAAAAATGGTCACCAAGATGATTAGACCCAAGTTTTTTATCCCCATCCACGGCTGGTATTTTATGCGGGCGGCTAACGCTCAACTAGCCAAGGAAATGGGCGTTCCTTTAGAAAACAGCTTTTTGGTAGATAACGGCCAGGTGGTTAAAATCCGAAAAGAAAAAGTCTTTATCTCAGAGGAAACGGTTCCGGCCTCTTATGTGATGGTGGACGGTTTGGGAGTGGGCGACGTAGAAGAAGTAGTTGTTCGCGACCGGACAGTTCTTTCCCAGGAAGGAATGATGGTTTTGATCGTTACCTTGGACCGGCGCACCGGCAGATTTCTCAAAAACCCCGACATCATCTCCCGGGGATTTATCTATCTCAAAGACAATAAAGAGTTAGTGGAAGAGGTTAGAAAAAAAATCAGGGGGATTATCACCCGTATCCCCCGCTTCCAATCAGTTGATTCCGATTACTTAAAAAATATGATTAAAGACCAAATCGGCCAGTTCGTGTATAATAAAACCAAGCGCCGACCGATGGTCCTGCCAGTTATTATTGAAGTCTAGTGGTCCTCTACCAATTACTAATTTGGTACGAATATACAAATAAGACATGAAGAGGATTTTATCCGGCATAAAGCCGTCATCAGAGATACTCCATCTTGGCCATTATTTTGGAGCTCTCAAACAATGGGTTGGTTTGCAAAAAACCCACACATGTTTGTTTCCGGTAGTGGACCTCCACGCCCTTACCATCCCCCAAGACCCTCAAAAACTCCGAGAGAGCACTACCAATGTGGCAAAAACCTATCTGGCTGTCGGCCTGGACCCAAAAAAATCTGTAATTTTCAAGCAGTCTGATGTTGTTGCCCATCTTGAGCTGTTCTGGATATTGAATACCATCACCAAGGTATCAGAATTGCTTTTAATGACACAATATAAGGACAGGGTGCAGAAAAACGGTCCCCAAAGCGCTTTGGCCGGGCTTTTGAACTATCCCGTCTTAATGGCTGCCGACATCCTTTTGTATGACACCAACTTCGTGCCTGTAGGAGACGATCAGGTCCAACACATAGAACTTGCAAGAGAAATCGCCCGAAGATTCAACCAAAAATTCGGGCAAACATTCGTTATTCCTCAACCAATGGTAGAAAAAATCGGGGCAAGAATAATGTCATTGGACGATCCCGCCAAAAAAATGTCAAAAAGCGACTCGAACCCGAACAGCTGTATCGCCCTCACCGACAAGCCGGCAGTAATCAGGGAAAAAATCAAAAGAGCCGTTACCGATTCGGGTAAAGAGGTGAAATACGATCCCAAAAAGAAACCGGGGATTTCCAACCTGCTGACAATTTTATCTTTAGTTCTTAATGTTTCTATAAAATCCCTTGAGAAAAAATATAAAGGCGCCGGTTACGGCCGATTTAAATCGGATGTCGCCGACACTCTGGTAAGATTCCTTTCCGATTTTCAAAACAAATACAATAAAATCTCCGATGCTCGGGTAAAAAAAGTTCTCGCCGACGGCGCCAGGAAAGCCCGGAAAACCGCCGAAAAGAAAATTGAAGAAGTGTATAAAAAAGTGGGGCTAAAATAGTAGTTGGTATTTAGCGGCCAAAAATCACGCTGTCAGGACCTTTATGCGATACCAGCTCCTTTGCCAACAAGTCGAAGAACACTAGCTACTCCACTGCACGCCACCGGGCCGAACCAATCGGCCCGGCTTGCATTTTAGAAATAATCCTACCGCCCCCGAATTCAAACAAATCCGGCTTAACCCCGGTACTGTATACAGTACCGGAGATTAAATAGGCCTCTTTAGTAACCAACAAGTGTCATTATTAATAACGCCAGGGGGCAATTGGCGGTATTCTTCGTTTTTTTCTTTCTGAAGCGGCGGGGGGTGAATAAACTCTTTTTCTATGAGGATTTCTTCCGTAATTTCTGCCAGAGAGAAGATCACGAGCATTGCTGATAGTAGCTTTTGAAATATTTAAAGTGTTTACAATTTCTTCGTATTGTTTCCCTCTCCCCAACAAAATCATAGCGGCTAATCTCCTCAATAAAGTATTTTTCTCGTCATCGGTGAAAAATTTACTCAAAAAATCTTCCGTCTCCTGGGGAGAGTTGATCTTTTTTATCTCTTCAAAAATTATCTTCAAGCTTTGAGCCGACAGTTCCGGAGTAATTTTATCTTTGAGATATTTTCTTGTCATTGTGGGAGATAATTACAGTAAAAAAATTATAGCAGGGCGTAAGAGAAAACGGTATCCTGTCTCTTTCCTGCTCGGTACTGTAAACAGTACTGCGCAGGTAGCAGGGAAATTTTATTCTCTCTTTCTACTTTTTACCATTTACCCTCTCGTCCAACTTTTTACTCAGACAAACCGGCTGATTATCGTATAAACGACACTCGCCACAAACACCAGTATTATTGTCCACCAAAAAGGAGCCCAAATCTTTTTTATCAAACTTTTTCCCTCCTGCTTTCGGGATTTTTTCCACATCCAAAGAATCATTATTCCTTCCAGACCGATAAAAATTCCTCCGGCAAATCCCACCAAAGAAAGGAAGCTTCCTGAATTTAAAAAGAAAAGGATTAAAGGTAAGGAAACAATCAAAAAAGCCGATAGAATTTTGGAGGACCTTAAATCAAATTCCAAAGAATGCCTCACATCCAAACCGATGGAAAAGTAAGAGCTCAAAAGAGACAAAATTCCCAAAACCCCAAAAATTAAAAGAAAAGCCCAAAAAGAAATATTCGAAGAAACTCCCGAAATCGAGTCGGGAGTTATTTTTCCCGAAAGCCCAATTACCCCCGAAACGAAAAATAAATAAACCAGAGCCGGAATAACTGTCCCCCAAATAATCGGCTTTCTAGCTTCCGTTACCGGCCGCCCGATGCGGTTAAAATAGTGGATTAAGGAAGGCACCGCCGGTCTGCCGTTCAAAGAAAAAAGTAGTGGTCCGAAAGGCAAAAACCAGAGAAAATAATCGGAAGAAATCAAAGAAAAATCCTTTTCCAAAAATTGAGGAACGCCCCAGACGGCAATTAAAGCTACCACCGCCAAAATTCCGGCCGTCGCCAGAAATTCAAAAAGAGCCACTCTTTTAGTCCCGGCAAAAATCGCTAGCGATCCCAACCACCAAAAAATGATTACTCCCCAAACAATCGGCAGACGGGGGAAAATTAAAGAAATAAAACTAGCCGAAAGAACCAGATAAATTACCAAAACAAAAAACATTTCCACCACTGTCCCCAAAATTGAAAGCCAATATCCTTTTTCTCCAAAATAAATCCGGGCAAAGCCGGCAAAACGGTGACGGTCGCTGTTTTTCAAAATTAAATCGGCATACATCAGGTGGACTACACAAAAAACAAGAGTAAAAACAATCAGAAGCAAGAAACTCCAAAAGAGCCCCGCCCGGGAAAAAACATAGGGTAAAGAAAAAATACCGGCCCCGATGATGGTTCCGGCCAATAAACTGACGGGTAGTATAAAATTTTTCCAAAAACGCATAAAAAACGTAACACAAATATACAAATTCGCACGAATGCCACGAATAGAAATTCGTGTGGGCACATGAACCCTACGGGGTGGAACCTCTGACTCCGGCCTGTAGTACCCGTAGCCATAGGCGGCCGGGCATCGCCAAAGGCTATGCCGGCGGAGCGAGGTGCGCTATTTGTGTGCTACTCCTCTATCGGATACACTTCGTCTCCCTCCCGAACATCCTGGTCCACCTTCACCCCAACCTGCTGTCCTTTTTTGGCTTTGGTAATCGCTTCGTGCTCATACTGCATCGATTTAATCTCCTGCTGAAAATCAGTGGTGTGCCCTTTGAAATGAACCATCTGTCCTACTTCAATCGAAGCCAAACATTCCAAAATCGCCACCCCGATTTTTCCGTAAAGATGAATGACTTTTGCGATAGGTTTTTGAGCCATAAAATGTGTTTTTTGAAACGACCTTTATAATATGATTCTAATCTACAAATCTTATGCCAATCTACAGATTGCGAATATTAGCAATTAGCATTTATTGGCATTACATTCGCATATTGGAATTATGTCGTGTTAGTCACCTTCTGGTTGAGGATTTTCTTTCGAACTTTTACCGTCCGCTTCTCTGTCTTTTTTAATCAACTCTATTAATTTAGTCACTAATTCTTTGGGGTCGGATGAATAAACGATTTTTCCATGTCCCCGATGCCCCCGAGCAATAATATCTTTAATCAAATCATCGGTTTCCCAGGGACCTTCCAAAATTCCGATAGGTTTTTTGTCCTCAAAAGCAATAGTGAATTCGTTCAAAGTGCCCACCCGACCGCAACCAACGATAATCGCGTCTGATGAGCGAGTCAATATCAGATTTCTTCCTGAATAACCAAATCCGGTGAAGACAACCAAATCATGATACTGGGTAGGAAGTTTGTAAACTTTAGTGTGTTCTTTGCTGGTAGAAGCCGGCGAGAAACCGACAACAATCCCTCCTTCTTCTTTGGCCCCTTTGGCCGCCCAGAAAGGAAAACCGGTGGTGGCACCGCTGATTAAAACTCCCCCCTGGCGAATTACTTCTCTCCCAATTTCCGCCGCCTTGGAAAGAGAATCTTCGCCACAATGACTGGTTTCGGCTGCTCCCGAGATACAAATCCGGTATTTGGGAGTGTGATTGTTTTCTAAATTGCGACTGTCCATAACAACAATCTCCTGTATTTAGGTTAATAAATTTAATTTTAATTTATTCAGGTTAACTAATAATAACTCAACATCTGCTAAAATCCAAATGACAAAATCCAAATTTCAAATCAACAATTAAATAGCTAGAAATTTCAAACTTTAAAACATTTGGATTTCAGGCTTAATTTGACATCCGGTATTATGACTTTGGACTTTATAATTCTTGTTCTTCCCCCGTTTTGGGAATTTCCGCTTCTACCGCAAACTCATCTACAATTTTTTGAGCCAACAATGACGATTGTTCCTTTTCCCCCTGAACCACAAAAACCTTTTTCAAAGACGCGGACATAAACCGAATCCAGTTTAAAAGTAGCGGCTGATCGGCATGAGCCGAGTAGGCACCGATGGCCTTTACCCGGCAACGAACGGGAACTTTTTCTCCCATAATCTTTATCTCCCCGACACCATCCAAAATCCGTCTTCCCAAAGATCCCTCCGTCTGAAAACCGACAATAAGAAAGGTGCTGTTAGGGTCAGGCAGGTAGCGAATTTCGTGATGAAGAATTCTTCCTCCGTGAGACATGCCCGATCCGGCAATAACCACTTTTGGCGGAGGAACATTGTTGATTTCTTTCGATTCCTCCGTGGTTAGAGTAAACCGCAAACCCGGGAAGTTAAAAATTTGGTCGCCTTTCTTGGCGGTCTCAATCGCTTCCTGGTCAAAAAATTCTTTATCTCGGGAATATTTCTGGTAAATCTGAGTGAGGCGGATAGCCAAGGGGCTGTCAATGAAAATCGGCACCCGGGGGATTCTCCCTTCTTCAATCAGCATATTCAGTTCAAAAAGAAGCTGCTGGGTGCGCTCCATGGCAAAAGCCGGAATGAGAAGCGTTCCTTTGGCCTTAACCGTGTCCTCAATAATATCCTCCAAAACACTGGTCCTTTCATTAACCGGCTCGTGAATTCGCCCTCCGTAGGCCGATTCAATAACGGCATAATCGGCTTTTTCGGTATATTCAGTGTCTTTTACCAAAGGAGAGGGAACGTTTCCCAAATCCCCCGAAAAAATAATTGATTTTCCGCCAACGGTTATCTTAATTGAAGCCGACCCCAAAATATGCCCCGAGTTGTAAAATTCGATTCCGGCCTGTTTGACACCAAACGGTTTTCGATAGTGAGTTACCTCCCAAATTTCCATCGCCCGATTGATGTCTTCCACTTCATAAAGAGAGGTTTCCCCATTAGTTATCTCCTGAAGCATTAAATGATGAGCATCCAGCAAAAGTTCTTGGGCGGCGTCTTTGGTAGGAGCGGTAGAATAAATCGGCCCGCCAAAACCATCCCGCACTAACCTGGGAATTCTTCCGATATGGTCGATATGGGCATGGGTCACTAAAAGCGCGTTAATGGTTTTGACATCGAAAGGGAAGGGAATAAAATTTTCTTTTTCGCAATGGCGCGAGCCCTGATGAAGTCCGCAGTCAACCAAAATTTTCAAACCGCCATCTTCCAGAAGATAGCAGGCCCCTGTGACTTCACCTCCTCCGCCGACAAATGTAAGTTTCATAACAATTTCAAAACAAATTCTATACCAGCTATTTTAACATAAACCCAAAAATTCACCGAATTGAATTTTGACAAATAAAAACCAATATGCTTCTTTAGATAGGAAAGGAGGTTCCGATGAGAATCAGGCTTGGCGACTTCAAGATCGTCGTCGAAGGGAAGGAGGTTCCGTTCTGCGGACTATTTCCCTCCCAAGACGGCGCCCCCATATTTATCGGTGAACATGGTGAGCTCAATGGACTCACCGATGATCAGAGAAAGGCAGTCAACGCCGTCGCCCAAGTAGTCAACCGGGCCGGCTGGGAAGCGACGCTTCCTTTCAGGGCCCACCAGGAGAAGCTTCCTCTCTCCCCCCTCGCTCCCATACCCGAGACCGGTTAGCAGTTCCAGTCTCACAAGTACTCGAAACCAGCCCCACGGGGCTGGTTCCACTTTATAAACATTTCTATCCTATTTTTTATACTGCCCAATTCTCCCATACTTTATTTGACGACCGTCAAATAAGATAGTCATTGGTAGACACGGCGAGTTAATTCTTATTCAGGATTTGCTCAATGATTCCCTTTTCCGACCAAGAAATAGTTTTTCCTCCAGCAATATGAATGGACTGCTCCGAACCCTTTCCCGTGCAAACCACCACATCTCCCCTTTTTGCCAGAGAAATCGCTTTTTTTATCGCCTCTTTTCTATCAATAATTTTTAGGGTTTCAGATCTCGGACTTCGGATTTGCGAACAGCCGGATGCAATTTCATCTATTATAGATTCTGGCTGTTCGTCATACGGGTCTTCGTTGGTTAAAATAACAAAATTGCAGTAGCGGGCGGCAATTTCTCCCATTTTCAACCTTTTCCATCTGTCCCTCCCACCTCCGCAAGAGCCAAGCACACAAATCAACCAGCCAGGCTTCTTCTTATAAAAAGAAAGGGTTTGATAAACCGCTTCCAAAGAATCGGGAGTGTGAGCATAGTCAACCACCACCCCAAACGGCTCTTTTTGAACAAAATCCATTCTCCCTTCCACTCCTTCAAACTTTTCCAAGAACTTCAAAATATCTTCGGAAACATTTTCGCTCTTTGCCACCGCCCAAGCGGCCGCGACATTCTCCCGATTGAAATCTCCCAAAAGGCCATCGGGAAGATTGATGTTTTTAAAACTAATCTCCTTTCCCGAAAAAAGAACTAGCTCCTTTCCACCAGCAGCATTAATAAAATCTCTTGCATGCTTATCATTTTTATTTACAAAGAACCGACAAGATTTTCCGAAGGGGGATTCAGCCGCATAGCGGAAAAAAGAGAGTTTGGCATCCAGATACTTTTCAAAAGACCCGTGGGCTTCAATGTGTTCGGGATGAATATTTAAAAAAACAGCTCCGTCCCAGGCAATAAACCGATGGCGGAAAAGAAAGGCGCCTTGAGAAGTTATTTCGACAATCGCGTAACGACAGCTGTTATTGACGGCCTGCCTTAAAAAATATTGGAGAAAGAATCTCCCCGGAGAGCTGTTGCCAAAACGATTATTTTTGATTTCGTCGCCGATTTTTATGTGCACCGAAGAAAAGAAGGCGGTTTTGTACCCCGCCTTTTCCAAAAAGAAGCTAATCAATTCAACGGTGGTGCTCTTGCCTTTGGTCCCGGTCACGCCAATAACTTTTATTTTTCTTGAAGGAAAATAGTAAATCAGCGCCCCCGCCAAAGCCAAGAAAAAATGATAAACCCGGGGAGCCCAGGAAATCCTGTAAAGAAACCTAAAAAGAGGAAATTTTTTAAATCCTTCTAAAATTTTATTGACCCTCTCCCAAGAATTTGCCTTCATGTTTTATCTTTTTTGGTATTTTTGGGCCAGCAACTTCAAAGCCGCTTTCACTTTTTCTTCAAACTTATCCGACCCTTTCAAAACCTTGTCGGCTGCATATTCAATGTCCTTTTTACGATATCCCAGGCCCTTGAGAACCTCTTCCAAAAGCTCTTCTTCCTCAAAACCAACCGTTTCTTTGTGTTTCAAATCCATTTTCTTCACCTTCTCCTTTAATTCCAGAATCACTTTAGAGGCGGTTTTGGTTCCTACTCCTCCTCTTTTTGAAATAATTTCACCTTTTTCTCTGACAATCGCTTCCATCAGATGGGAGAAGCCCACGCCGTTTATCAGTTTCAAAGCCATCCGCGGCCCGATTCCGGGAACAGTATTCAAGAGCTTAAAAAGAGAAAGTTCTTCCTTTTGAGAAAACCCATAGAGTTCAAAATTTTCCGGGGAAAAAAAACAAAAAAGAGATATCTTTTGTCTGATAGAGGTTTTTGCCAAAAGATGCCGCGGAATGAAAACCGAAAAACCGACCCCTCCCGTTTCCACCACCAAAAAACCGTCTTCTTTATGAGTAACTTTTCCCGATAAGGAATAAATCATATAAAATAACAGATGACCAATAACGGATAACCGATAACTGGATAATCATAGCTGAAAAACAATTGACTTTAAAGTATCCCTTTGATACCATACCTCCGTTATAAGTTATTGGTTACCAGTTAAAGAAATGCCCATCATCCAATCGGCCAAAAAGGCCCTGCGGCAAAATGTCCGCCACCGAAAACTCAACCTTAAAAGAAAGGCGGAGTTGAAAGAAACAACCAAAGCTTTCCAGAAACTTATTCAAGAAAAGAAAATCAAGGAAGCCCGGGAGGTTTTAAAAAAAATCTACAAGACCGCCGATAAAACTGCCAAAACAGGATATATCAAGAAAAACAAAGCCGCCCGTATCAAGTCCCGCGCCAGCAAGCTTCTAGCCAAAATTTCGTCTTAAAAAATATTCGCCCCAATGGATTTGGGGCGATTTTTTATTTGGGAGATAAAACCACTTTCAAAAGCGCCTGATCAACCGAGAGCAGCCCCGACTTGATCTTCCTGTCTGCCCAAGCCAGCTGGGCTATAAAATCCCTATCAGAAGCAACCTTAGCCAGATAGTTAAAAACAAAACCAAGCTCAATTTTTTGAAACAAAAGCGTTTCCCAGAAAAAGAGTCGGTTTTTTAAATTAAATCTTGGGTTGTTAACCTCCCGGGAAAGATCAAAGATGCCGAAGCTCTCTATATACCAGCCGAGAGATTTGACGAAAGAAAGGGTGATTGGGTTGGCCGCCAGGGACAGTTTTTTAATCTCGTTCACCAAGCCGCCGGTGTCCAGACCGAGAACATCAATCAAAAAATTTAAAGCCGCCGACTCTATTTTGATTTCCAAAAGAAGAGATTCTTTGGTCAAAAATTCAGCCAATTCCTCTCTTCTCAACTCTCCAAAATATTGTTTTTCAAACTTCAAAGACCCGCTGATTTTTTCTATCTGCCGGTCTATTTTTTCGGTCTCATTGGCAATCAACAAAAAATCGGGTGATTGGGAGAGAAGCAAAATTCTTTCTCTAATCGCCTCGTCTTCCAGAGAAAACAACCCGCTGACAACAATTGCTCTCTTGCCCCTCTCAAAAAGACTCCTAGAGGTGGAAAAATTTATTAACCTCTCCAGATCTTCCTCTTCGTCCAGAAAAAACCGGCCGACTGCCAAAAGAGGATATTTGGCTCGGGCCGCTTCTATTAGTTGGGCCGCTTTCTTCTGTCTCTGATAGTAGTTGGGTCCGTGGAGAATATAGAACATAAGTAGTTTAGGGCTTGTTGTTTTTTGATGTTCTTCTAGAGCTGGTTCTGATAAATTCCTTGAACAAGGGGTTGGGATCTAGCGGGCGGGAAGTGAGTTCCGGATGAAATTGGGTTCCAACAAAAAAAGGATGGGTATTGGGGGGCAGTTCCACAATCTCCGCCAACCTTCCTGAAGGAGACAACCCCGAAAGGGAAAGTCCCGCTTTCTCCAAAGTCTTAAGATAATCGGGATTAACTTCATAACGATGACGATGTCTTTCTTTGATTACCAATTTTTTAGAGTCGGCCCTGGCTTGCTTCTCTTCTTCCGGTCCCAGATGAAATCTATGAGATTTTCGATAGGCCCGGAAAGCCAAAGAATTTTCTTTAATCACCGCCGGATAGATTCCTAAGCGCATCGTTCCTCCAAAATCTTTCTTTTCCAGATTTATTTTCTGCTCGGGCAGAATGTCAATCACCGGGAAAGGGGTGGCAGGGTCTATTTCCGTAGTGTTGGCTCTTTTTAACTTCAAAACATTTCTGGTAAATTCCACTACCGCCAATTGCATTCCGTAGCAAATCCCGATGAAGGGTATTTTGTTCTCCCGGACAAACTGAATGACTCTGATTTTCCCCTCCACCGACCGGCTGCCAAAACCCCCGGGAATAATGATACCGTGATATTTTTTAAGAGTTTCCAGATTTTTCTTGATTTGGGCGGGGTCGCGTTGAGTTTCCTCAAAGTCAGAAGCGTCCAGCCAACTAATAGTTGGCCTAAAACCAAGAGAAAAAGCGGCGTGTTTAACGGCCTCAATTACCGATATGTAGGAATCTGTCAGAACAAACGAGCCGGAGGCAAAGTATTTGCCGACAATGCCGATAGAAACCTCCTTTTTGACCGCGGCGATTTTCTTAACCAACTCTTTCCATTTTCGGAAAGAATCCGCCTTTTTTCTCAAGGAAAGTTTTTCCAAAATCAGACGGTCCAGTCCCTCTTTTTTAAAGTTGAGCGGGACCTGATAAATTGTCTCTACATCCGGAGCCGAGAAAACATCTTCCTTTCTCAGATTACAATTAAAAGCAATTTTCTCTCTCCTTTTACTATCCAAAGGAAAGGCGGCTCTTCCCAAAACAATGTCCGGTTGCAATCCAGCAGAGTTTAGGGTTTTGACGGCATATTGGGTCGGTTTGGTTTTTAGCTCATTGTCCTTGTTTAAAAGCGGCAGATAACTGACAAGGCACAACAAAACATCTTTGGGATATTTTAATTTCAAAATCCTGACCGCTTCCAAAAAAAGAATATTTTGATACTCGCCTACCGTTCCGCCAATTTCAATCACTCCGATCTCTGATTTTGAAGAGGAGAGAGAGAAATTTATTTTTTCAATTACCGCCAAAGGAATGTGGGGTACGACTTCAACGCATTTTCCCTGATATCCCAAATTTCTTTCCTTGTTGATTACCGAAAGATAAACGCTGCCAGTGGTCATGTAGTTGTTTTTGGAGAAATTGCGTTCCAGAAACCTTTCGTAGTTTCCCATGTCCTGATCACACTCGGTTCCATCCTCCAAAATAAAAACTTCCCCATGTTCAGTGGGATTCATCGTGCCGGCATCAACGTTAATATAAGGGTCAATTTTGAAAGCGGTTACTTCAAAGCCGCTATCTTGCAAGAGTCGTCCGATGGAGGAGGCAGCGATACCCTTACCCACTCCCGACATTACTCCCCCGACAACAAAAATATACTTTCTGACCATGCCGTAATTATACAAACTTTTGAACACAGTTCAAAAGTTTGTTTATAAATACGAGCACCCCGCACTTCGCTTGGTGAGACAGAAGCAAAATTAGGGCGGGGTAAAGGTTTTGTGGTCCCGCCCTTTTTCTCAAAAGAGCGGGAATAAAGCCCTTTACTTCTGACAGCGGGGGCAAAAATAGGAAGAGCGTTGACCGATTTTGACTCTTTTTATCAGCGTCCGGCAGATTCGGCAGGGAAGCTTTTCCTTATCATAAACCCAGCGAACTTTGTCGTACTTTCCTCTCCGGCCATAAGTATCTCGGTAGTCGATAACCGAGGTCCCTTTTAAACGAATAGACTTTTGAAGAACTTTTTTAATAGATTTAATCAATCTCTCAACCTCCGAACGCTTAACGCCGGCGGCTTTTCTTTGAGGATTAATCTTGGCCAGAAAAAGAGCCTCGTCGGCGTAGATATTGCCTACTCCGGCCATTACGTTTTGCTCCAGAAGAATTGGCTTAATCAACTTTTTTCTCTTCTGGAGAACAGAAAAAAGATATTTTGGGGAAAATTTTGGAGAAAGAGCATCGGGTCCAAGAGAAGCGATTTCTTTCGAGTGTTCTATTTTTTGGGGAGGGCCGACGGTAATTCGGGCAAATTTCCTCAAATCGGAGAGGCCCAGTTCCCAACCGTTATCTAGCCTAAAAATGACTCTGATATACTGGTTATAGGGATCGGAGGCAATTGGTCCTTTTACCGTGGCATCAACCCTTTTTACCCCCCTAAGTTTTCCTTCAGAAAATTTTGGAGGGTGAATCCGCCAGCGCCCAATCAAGAAATGGCCCGTCATTTTCTGATGAGCCAGCATAATTTTTTTATCCTTTCTTTTTCTTATTGTTTTTTCAAGATAAAAAAGAATGTTTTTCCCCCGTCTTTGAACGTCGGCGATTTCAAACCCGACAACTTCTCTTTTAAAATCGTTCGGCGAGAAACCTTTTATAATTCGGGGAGTGTCGGTCCAGAAATCGGCAATCTTCTTGCCGATAATTCTCCTTTTCAGATCAGTGACGATGGTTTGAACCTCAGGAAGTTCGGGCATGCCAATAATGTTTATTCTGAATGATAATGAAGAATAACTACAGTATTGAGCACCCCGCCCCAATTTTGCTTCTGTCTCACCAAGCGAAGTGCGAGGAGTGAGTAACTCCATCCCTCCCTGGGGCGAAGCGCTTCGCTCGTAATGGGGTGTACCTATTCGGTACCCGCGCTCCGCAGGATAAACACTGGCAAAATTGGAGCGGGGTAAAGGTTTTGTTACTCCACCAGAGTGGAGACAAAGCTCTTTACTCAAACTCTATCATTTCCCTTTTGGGAATAACTTCTTGTTTAGTCGGTAAGGTAAAATAAAAAGTGGTTCCCCGGTTCAATTCCGACTCGGCCCAAATCCGCCCACCGTGGCGAACAACGACGTTTCTGGCAATATAAAGGCCCATCCCTGTTCCGTCGGGAGAATACCGGGCAACATTTTCAGCCCGGAAGAATTTAGTGAATAACTTATCTATCTGATCAGCGGGGATACCGATGCCCGTATCTTTAACTGAAACTCTAATAAAAGGCTCGTCTTTTTCCTCTTCAACCGACACCGTCACTTCCCCGTTTTCCACATTGTATTTAATGGCATTGTCCAAAAGATTGGAAAGAACCATGCTTACTTTCTGTTTGTCCATGAAGACCATCAGATTGGAATTGGCCGGCCTTTGAAAATAAAGCTTAATTCCGAGTTGTTTGGCGAAATCGTTGCTCTGAGCCAATATTTCCTCCAGGTAAGAGACCAGATTGACCTCTTCAAATTGATAGCCGAATTTTCCCTCTTCGATTTTGGAAACGTCCAGAAGGTCGTTGACGGTTTTAAGCATTTTCTTGGCAGCCATAAATCCGGTGTCTACTAATTCCTTCTGTTGGGGAGGAAGATTGGCCGATTCCAGCGATTCAAACGACCAGTTAATGGCGGTTAAAGGAGTTCTTAGTTGATGGGCGGCGACGGTGATGAATTCGGTTTTTGACTTTAAAAGTTCCATCTCCCGGGTGCGGTTAGTGATTAATTTAACAAAACCGGTTATCTTTCCCGTTTCGTCGGCAACCCGGTCGGTCACTACTCTCAAATCCAAAGAGGGGTCGCTAAAAGAAATGTCCACTATCTGGGGATAGGTTCCCGGCTCCGATCTTTTGACAACCGTCGGCGCCAAAGAGGGAAAAATGACCTGAGCCAGGAGTTTGAATTTCGGGTCGGAGGCCATCTCCGCTGAAAGCTTTCTTGCAAAAATTTCTGATTGGGAAAGGCCAAAAATTTCCTGAGCGGCCGGATTAAAGATTAAAACGTTGAAGTCATTGTCATAGGCCAAAACTCCCGATGGCAGATGGGAAATAATACTGTCCATCTGAAGAGTTTTGATTTTAATGTTTAAATTGGCTTTGGCTAGGACCCAACTAATAGCCACCATCAACGCCCCCGAAATGATTAAAATACCGGTGCTGACAAAAAGCCAAATTCCCGAAAGATAGATGACGTTAATGACGGCCGCCGCCGCAATCAAAGGCACCAGATAAAAAACCGGCCGAAACTCAGGCTGGTTCAAATATTTAGTCAGTTTTGAACTGTGGGGGTTCTCCTTATTCATTTTATAATGATCCTAGATTGTAGAGGTAGAGTTGATTATCGTAGCGATTAATGAAGAACAGCTGGTCGCTCCGGTGTTTGATATCAACCATATCAAAAAGGGTATCTTCCAGATCAAAAACAATATCCACCGCCGAAGATTCAAGATCTATCCGATAAATCTCATCCTTAAAGTAAACAGCTCTTTTTAAAAAGTCGTCCGGCAAAACCAACCCAGAGGATTTGTTGGCAGAATAAGGAACGGCACAGAAAGCTACCTTTTTTTCCAAAGAAAAAGAGCATTTATCTGCCACGGTGGAGAAGGAAAGTTCCGCTAGTGATTTTCCCGACTTATCAATCAAACCAATCTTACTTTCTGTTCTTGCAGAGCTGGAAAATTCCAGGCCGAAGTTAAACGGAGAAGAAAAAACCAAAGAGTAACCACTGCCTCCTCCCAGCCAGCGAAGAGAGCGAGAACTCAAATTAATCAGCCAAGCTTGGCCGTTAACAAAATAAGAGGGTTTGGGTGTCAGTGCCAACGAGCCGGTTTCTGTCCACAGGAGATTAAAGTCAACCGCTGTCAGAGAAACTATTAAAGTTACCGGTTGTTTAGCCTTGGCCAAGTCTTGAATATAAACCGATGTCTGACTTTGATTCTCCTTGAGAAAGGCGATTCTCTGGCCATCGGGAGAGAAATCCACCGCCGTTACTCCGTCTTCCATTTCCCGCCAGGATTTGTTCTTGACGTCAAACAAGACAAATTTCCCCGATTCAAACTTAACCGCTATCTGGCTCCCTAAGACGTTTTGTTTAAGCCAGAGGGGTTTTCCAAAGGAAGAAGAAACTATCGGTGATGCCTTCCCCGTCTCTTTAACCTGAAGAATGTCTCCTTTTTCATTGATATAAAAAACACTGGCCGCCAGAATGGAGGAGGTGGCAGTGTCACCAATGGCCGTGGAAGAAGCTACCCAATAGTCAATTATTGGCTCGGCGGTTAAAGCAAAAAGTTTCTGTTTTTGCTCTTGGTAATAAGCTGCCAGGTCGTCTTCTTCCACATAAACATCTTTGTCCTGTTGTGGCGGCTGCAAAACAGGTTTCTTGCCTATATCCACTCCCGGCTGTTTGCTTAGCTGTTCAGATAGTCCCAGAAAAGGAATAGTTACGCCAGACTTTAAAGCAAAAAAAGTTCCTGCCCCCGCCGCCGCCAGGACGACCAAAATAATCAATATTGTGACTTTCTTTTTTTTAGAAGACATGATTACCAGTTGGCATGTATATGAATATTATCCAACTTGCCAGTAAGATATGAGGCGTTATTAAAAAGATCAGAACAAAAATTATAAAACTCGGTCGAGTACTCGTCTCCATTAGGATTGCTCTCAGATTTTCGAGAATCTTTCTGACCATTGCCATTAGTATCCGTCCACTTACGAGCCTCGCATTTAGCCAGAGAAGCTTCTCCGGCGTTCGGGTTTCTTAAACTAGTTAATAATTTATCCCATTGGTCCGGACTGGTATTCACCGGAGAGAAGTCGGCAGCGTTCCCTTGGTAGTGTTGAGAGGTAGTATTGTGTTTTCCTCCGGTAAAACTAGTAATCACAGATTTCGGAACGGTGGAATTAATAACAATAAACTGGAGACCTTTAAGCATCTTAAGATTTAACGTAACCGTCCCGCTCGTTCCTCCTTTTTTACAAACACAATCCGGACTGCAGACCAGAGGAAGTTCTCCGTTGGATACATCTGTCAGATTTCCTTTGGCATGGGAGATGGATCCGCAAGTCGCGTTGACAGAAAAACTAAATTTACCACCCTCATTATCCAACAGCCACTTAGCCACTCTAATAAGTTCGGTAGCCTCTTCTTTTGTGGGTGGAGGAGTTGTTCCTTCAGTGCTGGTTGACACTGGCACCATTTCCAATCCCGGATTCTTTAAAATCACCAGCGACGGATTAATCGTTTCCAAAATCAAATAGGCGCCTGCCAAGAGAACAACTCCAAAAACAGCGTTTTTGATAATGTCGGTGGCGTCTCCCTGGGCCGATGTGTTTCCCGGATTAATAGCGTATTTCACCCCTCCGTAAACAATCATCATCACCGCCAAAGTGCCTGATATCCCCAAAGCATAGATATAGAGCTTGTTGATAAACTCAGCCGGAGTTTTGGTTATCTCCGGGTTGACAAAATCCGGGTACTCCAAATTAAAGGTTTCCGCCAAAACCGCCTCCGCAAAAAAACTCACCCCCATCAGGACAACGGCCAATATAATAATTATTTTCCCCAGAGTATTCATCATAGTAGTTTTATCAGCATCAATCAGTTGAATCAGTTCACCCTCCTAAGTTTTATCAGATAAAATTTTTGAGGGTAAATCCGCGAACGCAGTTAATACTAATAAACTTTAAAAATCAGCGACTTAGAGGCATCTTCCAGCACATCTCTGGCATTTTTGGCAGAAGCACTAATTCTCACCTGCCCAGTGGGAGGCATATCCGACACTTTCAAATCTAAAAAAAGATTCTCCCTGAGCAAAGGATTAATCTCCCGCTCATTCACTCTCCATCCAATATCCAAAAAATCGCTGGCAACGTTAAAAAAGAAAGGAAATAGATCAAATCTAGCCGTCTCGTTCAAAGAAAAATAGTTTTCCGTTTTCTTGTAGCTTAAAACAATTTCCGGTTCAGAGATAGGGACGGTAAAATACTTGTTGACAAAATAACTCTCTTTGGCATCAGCGTCATAAAACTCCCCCTTAATCTTGACATCAATGGAATCCCGGGGAAAATCGTCTTTGGTAACGGTAACAGACTTTAATCCTTTCCCTTTACCTACCGTTTTATCGTTGACATACCAGCTAATCTCCTTTTCCGAGACGTCCATAATCTTACCCAAATCCGCTTGGCTCTGGCTGACAGCTTCAAAGGACATTAAAATTTTTGTCTGGTTGATAGGCAAAGATTTTCCTCCAAACCAATCAGGAACGAAGTTCTGGGCTTTCCAGGAAAAAAGTAAGAGCGGCTCGGCGGCCAAAGCCAGGTTAACGGTCCAAAAGACAGCCATGGTGCCGATAACAAGTATTAAAATTTTTATCTTTTTAAAACTCATCTTATATATTATAGCATAATTCACTTATTTTCCCTTTTTAGCTATTTTTTGGAAAATTTTTCCAGCTATGCCAAAAACCTTGTTAAATGATTCGGGATTGTTGGTGACCCAAATAGTTAAAATCGCAGCTATGGTGCTCAATGGCAAAAATCCTATGACTGGAATGAGTTCTACTCCTTGGGCAATGGCATTTTTTGAAATCACGTTATTAAGCCCTTTCATATAAAGCCAGAGCAGGGTAGCGGGAGCAAAGAAAAATCTTGATATCCATAGGCCGTCAAATATATCGCTCAAAACAGCCATCGACACATAAAAAAAAGATTCCATGAAATCAAAACGGGGACCCTGTTGCAGGGATTCGATTTTTTCTGATGTCCCATCTTCGTTCTCTCCTGTCTCGCCTTCTTTGTTTTCCGTTTCGTTGCTTTCCTCTGTCTCTCCTCCCTGCTTATCCAACATCTCTGTTCTTTGTTGAGTCTTTTCACTTTTTTGTTCTTTTTCATTCATAACAACACAACCGACGAATGACAAATTGATTACCAGTATACAAATTTACCAACCCGCAACCAACATTTTCCATAGAATAAAAAGTTGGGTTCACAATTTACAGCCTTCGCATTATATCAACTGCGTTTCTTCTCCCAATAACTGCTGGGGTTTGGTGGTAATCACCTTGTCTTCAAAGTAGGAAGCGACCACCTGAATAGCCACGTGTTTTAGTCCGGCAAAAAACAATCCCTGTCCCACTCCCGCCTCCAATAAAAGATTTTTTTCCGCTTCGGTTAGACCAAAAGTTTTGGCAACAATATCAATGCTGGCCGGAGCTTCCTTCAAAAGCAGCTGAAGCGATGAGTTGGTGATAATCGGCTTGCCGTAAGGAGAACTCAAAAAATCTTCCACCTCTTGAGTGATGGTTGTCAGCCCCAGATAATATTTTCTTCCCCTTTTGGCGAGAGCAAAAAGAAAGGCGGCACCCTCGGGATACTTCATCATCACCCAGGCCTCGTCCACCACTAAAACTCTTCTCTTTAACTGAGAGCGCACCAGATTCCAGATAAAATTCAAAATAACATACATGGCCACCGGCCGCAGTTCTTCCTCCAAATCCCTGATGGAGAAAACCACCAGTCGATTGTTTACATCCACGTTAGTTTTCTGATTGACAAATCCCGAGTAAGTTCCTTGAGTAAAGCGATAAAGCTTGTCGGCCATTGACCGTCCACCCTCCATGTTTCGCAGAACCGTTTCAAAATCGGACAAAATCGGCGCTTCCAAGTTGAGAAAATTAGGATTGTCGGGAGTAATGTCGCGGGAAGCGTATGTTTCGGTCAGAGCTCTATCCAAAATCGCCTCTTCTTCAACGGTTATATCACCCAGCATTATCTTCAAAAGTCCGGTCAATGTCAGAATATGGGATTTAAAAACACCGGCCGAATCTTCTCCCTCGGGAACAACAGGAATGTCAAAAGGATTGATGTGCTGGTCAGAGGTCAAGGAAATTTTGAAATAAGTTCCTCCCACCGTATCACAAAGATTTTTATATTCGTTTTCCGGATCAATGACGATTACCTCGGTGCCTATCATCAGCGACCTCAAAATTTCCAGTTTGGAAGCGTAAGATTTTCCTCCGCCGGATTTGGCAAAAACCACCATGTTGCCGTTTTCCAGAGAAAACCTGTCAAAAATAACCAGGGTGCTATTGTGCTGGTTGATACCGTACATGATTCCTTCCTCCGAGGTCAGATCCATAGAAACAAAAGGGAAGAAAGAGGAGATTGGTCCCGAGTTTAGGGGAGTACGAATGGCTAATTTGTCCTGACAAAGAGGAAGAGCGGAAATCAATCCTTCCACCTGCTGAAAGATGGCCGGCTTAACGTAAATTAATTTGCTCTCAAAAAGATTGGTGACGATTTCTTCCAATTCATTCAATTTTTCCAAAGAATCGCCGTAAATAGTAATGTAAACCGCCGTGTCAAAAAGACGTTCCCGGGCTTGTTGAAGATTGTCCCGCAAAGATTCAATATCGGCAAAGGCCGTTTCCAGCATCGGATCACGGACAAAACCCTTGGATTCCTTTTCGGTGATCTCGGCTTCAATCTGAGCCGCTTTTTTGCGAAGACGCCTGAGAGCTAAGGCAGTATCAATCGGATGAACAAAAATGGAGATGTCAAAAAGTTTGGCGACATTGATGATAGAAGAAAACCAACCACTGGAGAGATAGCGGGGATAAGAAAAAACAAAAAGAGTTTTGGCAAACTTATTGCCAATTTTAATATGACTCTGATTAACCTCCAAAGCGGCTGGGGCAATTAGATTCTTAACCTCTTTTTCTTCGCTACTGTAGGGTTTAACAATTTTAATTTCCTCGGGCATATAGTATATTTAACGTCAAAGTTCTAATATCTAATTCCAAATATGGGATTTTAACATCTGAATTTTCATTTGGTATTTGTAATTAGGATTCAGGATTGGGAGAAGTTTCTTTTTTAGGAAGCTCCTTCTCTGTCGTCTCTGGATTATAAAGATTGTAGTAAAGCTCTATCAGTTCCTCGTCATTTAAAGGAACGGCTCGCAAACCAATTCTTTCCAGACCGGAAGCTACCTGATCTATCCTCTGTCTTAACTGAATAACACCCTGCTCCCGGCTTTCTGTCTTTTTTTTGTCAGACTTTTTCTTTGAACTGAGAAAGGGAACAAAATCCATAACCCCTTTTCTAATCGCTTCCGCCCCACCAGCCTCATAGGGAACAACCACAAAAAAAGTTTTTGTCATAATCTCGTTTTCTTTGACAAAACCCCTGACAAAAGCGATATATTCATCAATCTGATTACGCAGAAGCTCGTTTGGTTCCCTGGAACGAACCTCTTCCATTTTCCTGAGATAATTATCTATATTCAGTTTTCGGGAATGGATGATAATTTGCACCGAAAAATCCAGGGAGTTAAGAAAATCCTGGTAGGCGCCGGTAATAATGTCCTGCTCCTCTTCGGATTTAAGCTCAAAGTTAATGCCAGCGACCATAATCACCGCCCTTAAAGAACCTCCTTTAAGAATAACAATTCCGTCTTTTACTTCTTCCACGTCAACAAATTGCTGGGTGGAATTCGGTGGGGTAATGATTTTTTCCGCGGTTTTATCGGACATATGTGAGATTATAACACAACAAATTAACTAATAAGAACGTTTTATCTATAATCCACTCTTTTAGCCACTTCTCTTTCTCCACTGACTTTTCGAAAAACCATATACTGCTCCTTAATCTCAGAGATGGATTTTTTGGGAACCGCTTTTTCCCTTTTGGGAATGGGGTTTTTAGTGGTCGTCAGGTTCTGCCAGAGCTTGGTGACGCTTCCGTAAACTCCCGTTGCTGCCGACTTTAAAGCATTTCTCTTGGCCGAAACCGCTGAAAGGCCTCCCGCCGGAGAAGGAATGGCGATTTCTTCCTGAACCACCGCCCTTCGCCATAAATAAAGCTTTGGTTTCCAAAGGAATTGGAAGGCGTAGATAGTTATCAAATATAGTGGTCGGCCGCCAATTTTAATAAAAGCGAAAAGAACTCCCGCCATTACCAAAATAAAAGCAACGATCACCCAGAGAAATCTGGCTAAAACAAAAAAGAGGAAAAAAGAGGCTAAACTGGGAACGGCAATCAGACCAAACTGCTTTAATGTCAGCGGCCCGACAATTTTACTCTCGACATCAATAAATTGGGGAACTTCAAACTGAGCCATTGTTTTAATAAAATTCGAAATAATATTTAATTTTCAAATTTCAAATACATCATAACTTGGACAAATCTATGGTTTTCCCGTCATCACCGCTCTTGTCGCTCTCTTTCGGCTTCAGCTCCGTCCTAAAAACCCCATAGTGTATTGTTTTGGGCTGTTCTTCATATTTTTTAACCACCACTGGAATTTTCCCCATCTCTCCGGCTTCTGCTTTTTTTGTCGTCGGCATTTCTACCTCGGCTCTAGAGACGGTTTCCTGAGGTCTGGCGATAGTCGGCGCTTTAAACGATCCCCTGAATCCTCCAAAGGTATTTTGCTTAAAAGCGTCTGTCGCTCTCACCTGGGAAATTGATTCGGATTCTTCCTCTTTATGAATAATCATCGGTCCCATTTCCAACCCGGACTCTTCCGGTTTGGCTGGAGCCGGTTGAACGCCGGTTGCCGGAGGAGTGACGGGTTTTGTTCCTCTTTCCATTTGAGAAACTTCAATTCTTTTTGGTTCGGCTGCTGGAGCCTGCCCGGATGACTGATACTCTTCAGCTAAACGAGGTATCTCCGGTTTCAAATTGAGAACTGAAGCCGGTTCCTTTTTTAAAACTATCTGGGAAGGACCGACTGCGGGTTCGGTTACTTCCTCCGGCCTGGTCACCCCCATTTTAAATTTCAGATAGTTTTCTTCAATCTCTTTGTGGAAAGGAGAGAAGATTTTTTGGTCCAGCTCATGATAGATATCCAGGGCTATTCGGGCATCGATTCCCAGAGAATTTTTTATCTCCCTATAGAGATCTTGAAGATGAATAAAACCAAAAAAAACTAAAAGACAAAGATAGGCCAGGTCCCGATGCCTCTCCTCGGAAAGATGAAAACTGGAAGAGATATTCGCCAGGGTGTCGTTATTGGTTGGCGAATAGACCGCTTCCTTAATCAGATCGGGTGTGCTGTCCCATCTTTGCAGTACCTGTTCTCTGGATACAATCATCATGTTTTATTTACTCTGTTTGGTTTACGGCCCTTTCCCGGTCGGTGGCGGCGTGGGTGTAGGTGTTGGTGCCGCTCCCGGCGTCGGCGGAGCCGCCGAATAAGCCCCCATCGCAAAGGCAGAGATTTGCCCCCTAATATGGTTGGCAAAATCTCTGATACTCGCGTCTCCACATTTACTCATCATTTCAGCGAGATCAGAGAAGTCGCCGTTTTTGTTCTTGACGGCATTATCAAACTCTGCGGCATAATTATTAAACTGCCCCAATAGTTCTTGGTTGGCTGGGATTGATAAGTCCAGACCCGAGACGTGTCCCCTCAGCCACCCGATTTTTCTTTCGATGGTGGCTTTATTGAAATTGGAGAGGTTTGTATTGTTTCTCATTTTAGGAGCAATGGCGTGAATCGATTTTCTGTAATCATCGCTGGCATACTGAGCGGCTTGGCCCGACATTTCCTGATAAACATCGTCTCTCAACCCGCCGAAGGTTCTTCCCGAAAAAACATTGTTTCCCAAGTTAGACCCGAAATCTCTCCAGTGATCGGTGGAGTATTTACCGTAATGGTCGGCGGCCGCTCTTCTGTACTCTGCCAGCGCCTGGGTATGTTCTGCCGAACCCCGGGCGGAAGTGTTTAAAATTTTTAATCGTTCAGCCATTGTTTGATTCATTCCCAATTTTCTTTCAAGTTCTTTGGCTTCCTTCTCTCTTCCGAATCTTCTCATTGCTGCCAAAGAACCACCGATAGTGGTCATATTCTGGTCTTTGAGATCGCCTAGGTCGTTTCTGGAGGCCAAAACTTCCATCGCTGCCGCCTGCTCCTCACCCGTCATTGTTTTCCACAAACCGACGATATTTTCCGAAGACATTGTTCCAAAAGATTTCTTTTTGTCTTCAAGATAAGCCTGAGATTTTCTTTCCAGTTTAACCGTTGCCGCTTCCAACCCTTGAGCTGCTTTGCCGGCACCCAGAAATCTTCCAACTTTAGTAGCGCCAAAAGTTGCCAATGGTTTTTTAACCCATTGTCCGGGTTTACTTCTCATAGCCAGCGCCCCTCCTCTTTGAGCTCCTCTAACCGCCTTCGTCCTCGCCCACCCCCCCATCTTCTCGGCCCTATTCAGAACAAACGACGCTCCGGCAAATCCCATCGTCTGGGAAATTTTTAACCCGGCGAAAAGCAATGCTCCCGCCATAAGAGGAACTATTATATTAGAGAATCCAACTCCAGCAATGCTGGTACCGGACGTGAGCGCTATCTCATCGGCCTTGCTCCCATAGCCCCCGCTGCTCTTGGACAAGAAAATCAATGTCAGGTACAGAAAAAACAGGACAACGGGGGCAAAGAAAGTCCATTTAATGAACGATTCCCACCATTTTTTCCAATGGCCTCTTGTATAAGGAAACACCCAAAGTACCCAAACCAAAGGAGAAACAATCAGAAGAAAAGCTAGATAAAAATATCTCAAAAATAATCCGCCGGCTAAAGCTAGAAGACTCAAAAATATGAAAAATCCCACCACCACGGAGATAAAAACTCCTCCTATTTGATACAAGTTATTGGAAAGATTGTCTTTTTGTATTTGAGCATAGAATTCCTTATCCGGAACGTCTTGGGTGTCAGCGCCAGCCCGCTGGGCACACATTAAGGCGGGAAGATTAGCTCGGCAATTTTCCGGACTACTAAAATCCTGACCGGCGGCTTCCCAGCTAGCCTCGTCTTGGCAAACCTCTTCTATTCTTTGCGCCGACCAGCCTTCTTTATAGACAGAACACTGCCCAGAAGAACCACTCCCCGGGACAGCAAGTTTTACATAATTAAATCTGTCAACTATCTGCTGAGAGACGGTGGAAATGGCCGATGAGTCCGATCCTCTCCCGGAGATGTAACTTATGAAGAAGTTGGAAAATATGTCGGAGACACTGATAATGGAACCGGCGATTACCAGGCTAAAATTAATCACCAGGGCGGCAATGATTAACTTGGGAAGAAGGTTTTGATAGGCATAGGTTTTAAATCTCAAGATAGTGGAGATGGCGATAATTATTATTCCTAAGACGAATCCCAGGTTGGCCAAATCCCTGAAAACCCTCCAACCGATAACAACAAAATGGTCGTTATTTAAATCCTTCAGTAGGGTTTGATTAATAAGCAGAACAAAACCGACAAGAATGGCGCCCAACTTGATTAAAACAACGCCGACTATCCACTGAACAATTCCAAGTAAAAATGTAACTAAATTGAGGACGGATTTGATGGCAAAGCCTGCGATATTCAGAAACTGCGCGTTCGCATGCTGAATATTTACCCCAAAATACAAGACCGGCACCAGAACAAAAACAATCAAAAGCGCCTTGGAGATAAATTTTTTGTTTTTTCTGATTAGATCCATAAATTAAGGAGAAGTGGAAGGGAGTGCCGGACAGAATATTTCATCCGCTGACAGAGCGTTATAAACACTATCCAATACAATTAAAAGACTTCCGTCCTGACCGGCAGAGACAGATTCAACGTCCTGCATTATGACTTTGTATGTTTTGTAAAAAGAATCGTATCTAGTTAAAGCGTCTATGATTTGCTCTTCGGTCGCCGCCGTGTCGGCTAATAAAGAATCTATCTCGGCTCTGTTGGTTTCTGCCTCCTGCCCAGCCTGAACAGATACCGCATCCAAAGCTCTAACCAGGGCAATCAGGTCGGTAATTGTATAGGTTTTTTGGGTCCCTCCACCTTCGTCTATTTCAGCCGAAGGAAGGGTGGCGGCACAACTCTCAAGGTTTTTCTGCTGAATCAGAGCCAGAACCCGTTGAACGGCGGGGATCAGGTCATTGTTCAAATAATAGAGAGTGTCGTCGTATTTCTCTTGAGCGTCTTTTAAGTCCTGTTCGTGTCTTTCTCCTTCAAATCCCTCGAATCCGGAGCCGGTCAGGTCTCCTTCCTCTATTCCATAGGAATCACTGGATTGGGAGGCGCCGGAAGCCAACCCCTTCCTTATAATTTTTCCTACAAAAGCATTAACAATGGCGGCAATGGCGCTCTGGACATTGGCTGCATAATCAAAATCTCCTCCGATAGCCGACATCACCGAATCAGCCACCGCCGTTCCCGGAGTAATTATACCCTCTCTTAAACATTTATTACCCGATTTTGACCCCATAATACTGTCTACACATTCCTGTTGAGTTTCACCCTCGTCACGCAGATCCGGATCAGAACAAATAGCTACCACCTCCTCGCGAGTGCCTGCTTCCGATTCAAGACAGGTTTTGTTCCCCAGATAGCCCCCCGAAGATTCGGCCTCTGTTTTTTTCTTTTCTTTTTCCTCGGCTGTTCTTCTTACAATAGAATCCTCTAATCTCCAGGCCATCCAGTACGGATTGGCGCCCGGGGAAAAGGCGATGTCATAAGCCGCCCAGCCGCCTCGCTGGACAAAATCATAGGTGTTTTGAAGATTGGCCTTAAATTCATCAAAAGTGCATCTGATAGGCAGCCCGTAATATTGTTGACCGACCCCGGAAGCCAGCCCCAAAGAAACGAGCGACAAAGCCATTAGTTGGGCGCTGTAAGGAACACAAAGATCCACCTCGCCGTCGCTCGCCTTGCGGACATATTCGTTAAACTCATTGAAAACCAGCTCGGTAACGGTGTCTTTAAGAAAACCTCCCCAATCGGAAACATACAAATTTCCTCCCTCAATCGATCTGATAATATCCATCTGCATCTTGGCGATAATAATACGGACAATAATATCACGATATTTTTTGTCGAGTTTATCCCATACCGTCTCTATTTTTTCCCAAGTCCACTTCAAAGCACCCTGGATATCGGCGATGACCGTGGTCGGCCAGCCCGCCTCCGCTTTCTTAGGTTGGAGAAAAAAACCGAAAGTCAACGTAGAAACAAAAGCTATTAAGACAAAAACAGAAAGGGTTTTGTTAAAAAGGCCGTTCATTTTTTAGAATTTATATTTAAGAGAGAGTTGTTTAAACGCCTCGTCCAGATAATTAATATCGGAAGAGATAATAGGAACCCCTTCCTGAACGGCTAAGTAAGCCCTGAGCGGGTCTTGTTCCCCTCCTTTGACGGCCTCGACGACAATGGCGGAATTTTTGAGAAACGCTAGGGCTTTTTTATGAAAATCAACAACACCGGAAGGAGTTTCCAACAATTTCATTTTATCAAACCCCTGATTCAAATCAAAAGAGATTTGGGATAATTGTTGGGAATTTTTCGAATCTTCAGGGGCAAGAAGCAGATCTGCAAATTTGTCCGGATCGCTGGCAATAGTCCCTCCCGCTTGAGAAAAAATAATGGCGTATTCTTGTCCGTATTTTCTTGTCGCCTCTAAAGAATTGTCCTGAGAAATTTTTATTTCCGAATCGGAAATTCCTTTAACAAGCCCTAAAGGATTAACCCCTAAAATTTCAGATAGATCGCCGGATTTCAAATCAATTGACTGAATCTGGTCTAAAAGAGTCTGGGGAGAAGAGGACGCCCTGGAAAAATCCACTTTAGAAACAAACTCGGAGGCGATATTTTTAGAGATGAGATCGGTCAAATTGGGAGCAACTAAGCTGCTCTCCGAAGGCAACTTACCGCTCTCCGGACTCTCCACCCACTGCAAAGAGCCGGGTGAATTATCTAAAGACAAATTATTTTCCTGTCGGTTGGCGGCTGGCGGCTGACTGCTTCCAAAATCACTACCGTTTCCCACACCAAAAATTAACCAATACCCAACAAATATAACGGCTATTATTCCAAAGGCAAAAATGGGGCTTTTAAAATTTAGCTTGGTCATATTGCAGAAAAACGGGCGTTTGTATTAGCCTTCTCCCGGGAAAATTATATCATTATTTTGTCTTCTATAGTAGTAAACTGATGTGGATAATATCGTCTAAAGACAAATTTTGGGGCCGATTAGTTGGATTTATTCCAACTTCACCAAGAACTTCAATAATTTTCTCTTTTTCATAACCTCCTGCCAGCAGATTGTTTAAAATGGTTTTTCTCGGCTGCTTAAATAATTTCTTTGTAAATGAATAATATTTATTCGTATCTACTTTATACCCAGCAATATCTTTGGTCTCCAGTTTTATTACAGCGGAATCTATTTTAGGAGGCGGATTAAAATTTCCTTTTTTCACGTAAAACAAGATCCCGGGCTCCGCCCAGAACTGAACGCTGGCCGCCAGCAAATTCATCCCTCGACTCGCTCGGGATGACCCTGAGTTTTTCGAACGGGTCATTTCAAGCGGTCTAGCGCAGATACGTTTAGCCACCTCTTTTTGAATAAGCAGAATTGTTAGAGACGGTTTCTGCTCTAAATCTCCGATAATTCTCAGAAGGTGCCCGGTGATGTAGTAAGGAATATTACCAACTAATTTCCAGTCGTGAGTTGTGAGTTGTGAGTTGTGAGTTAGGTTTGGTAAAACCTCAAGAGCATCACCTTCGATTACATTCAGTTTTGAATTTAATGTTCGAGATTTTGATATTGTTTCGGATTCTGCGCTTCGGGCTTCGAATTTTTTACTCAGATATTCCACCAGTCTTTTGTCCTTTTCTATCGCAATAACGGTAGCACCAGATTCCACCAAATATCGAGTCAGTTCTCCGTGCCCCGGACCGATTTCCACAACAAAATCCCTCCCTTTTAAATCTAGGGCGGAAATGATTCTTTTCAGAATTTCACCGCTTTTTAAAAAATGTTGTCCCAACCTTAGTCCCATTTTTAAATGACATTTTAATTATAACCGACAACCTTAGTTGTATTCTATCCATCTCTCTTCCTCGTCTAGCGGTTTTTCCACCTGAAACTCAACTTTCTCAGGAGGAATTTCGTAAAGAAAGCGGGAGGGAGTGTCGAAAAAATTTAAAAAAAGCTCTTCCCGGGCGCGAGTCATCGCCACATACATTAGACGCCTCTCCTCTTCCAAATCATCACCGGAGAACAAAGACCGCTGATGAGGCAGGATTCCTTCATTGACTCCCACTACCAAAACCACATCAAATTCCAGGCCCTTGGCCAGATGAATGGTCATCAAACTGGCCGCTTGCAGGTTTAGTTTTTTCTTCTTTCTCCTTCCCAGAGTCAGGTCCAGGGGGCTGGCCAGAGCAATTTTCTCTAAAAAATTTCCCAAGCTCTCAAATTGACCGGCAAAGTAAATTAACTCCTGGATGTTTTCCTGTCTTTCCTGAAAATTTACGTATTCTTTTTTGATTTCCTCGAAATAATCGGTGGTTTTCAGAAAATAACCGACCAAATCGGCAGGAGAAGAGTTTTTTCTTTTTTCCAACAAGCCGTTTTTTAGAACGACTGCCGTTTTTTTCGAAAAACTTTTTTCCAGACGCTCCCAGCTCATCTCGTCTTTGGGATTGAAAGCAAAACGCAGAGCGGCAACGATGTCTTTAATCTCTTTTCTTTCATAAAAAGACAGAGCGCCGAAAAGATTGTAACTCACCCCATATTCCAAAAAGAGCTGTTCCAACGCCCGACTTTGGGCGTTGGTTCGAAAGAGAATTCCCACACTCTTTTTTTGGTTAATAAATTCACGAGCCCGGTTAACAATAAAATCTGCCTCCTCAAATTCATCGCTGTGCTCGATAACTTTAATTAAAGTGCCCCGGGAATTATTCGTCCAAAGCTTTTTTAATTTCCCCAGAGTGTTTCTGGCAATAACTGCCGAAGAGGATTCAATGATGTTTTGGGTGGAACGATAATTTTGCTCCAAAAATACGGTTTTGGCTTGGGGCCAATCTCTTTCAAAATTAAGAAAGTTTCTGAAGTCGGAAAAGCGGAAGCTGTAAATCGATTGGGAGTCGTCTCCGACAACGTTAATGTTGTTATGAGGCCCGACCAGCAGGCGCAGCATCCAATATTGGGCGGTGTTTATGTCCTGATACTCATCCACCAAAACATAATCGTATTGGCTCCGATATCTTTCCCAGACTTTTTTGTCTTCTCTAAAAAGGCGGACCACTTTTTCAATTAAATCATCAAAATCAAAGGCGTTATTTCTTTCCAGAGCCGTCTCGTAATCCTCAAAAAATTCCCAAACCAGCTGTTCTTTTTCTCCTCCATTCAAAAAATCACCAATCTCAATCAACTCGCTCTTAACCCGGGAAAATTCTTTAAGAAACGCGGCCGGGGACAGTTTTTTTGAGGAAAGGTTGGCGTTTTTAACTATTTTTTTTACCAGTCGCAAAGAATCGTCGCCGTCAAAGATAGAAAAGTCGGCAGTTCTTCCAAATAATCCCGCTTCTTTTCTCAGAATCCTCGCTCCCAAAGAATGGAATGTCCCTAAAAATGGCTGCCGGGAGATTTTTGGGTTTTTTGTCATCTTCTCCACCCTCTCTTTCATCTCACCGGCCGCCTTGTTAGTAAAAGTAATGGCAATAATTCTTTGAGGATCCACTTTTCTCTCCGATATCAAAAACGCCAGGCGAGAAGTAAGAGTTTTGGTTTTTCCCGACCCAGCTCCAGCCACAATCAAAAGAGGGCCATTTCCCCAAAAAACCGCCTCTTTTTGTCTTTCGTTTAAATCGGAGAACATGAATATAAGATACTAATATACTAATGGTACCAATGATACTAATGAATACGAAAATTTCCTAGTTAACTAATTGCTCATTTATCTGCTATAGCAGATAAATGAGCAAAAACAGAGATTAATACAAAATACAACCGAGAAGCTAATAAATTAAATATGCCGCGGCAATCATCAGAAAGAACACTGTTGTCAGATAGGTGTTTTTTTCAGAAAAATTCTTTCTGTTAATCAGATAAAATAGCGCCACTCCAAAGACGATAGCCCAGATATTCAAAAAATAAGAGCCTTCTACTAAAAATAAGGGAATTAAAATTATTATCAAACCCAAAACACCGCCGAGAATCATCTTGGCCGTCTTGGGTCCCAAAACCACTGGCAGGGTTTTAATTCCTCCCGCCCTGTCTCCTTCATAATCAGAAATGTCTTTGAGAGAAACGAGAATCACCATCGTCAAAAAAAACAACCAAGCAAAGGCAGCGGGGAAGTCGGCAGGCGTTTTTTGGGGAAAGGCAGTAAAAAATCCACCCAAGACAAAAAAGAGAAAGGCCAGGGCCACCAAAGAAGTATTAATCAAAAAAAATCTTTTTAATCGCAAGGGGGGAGAAGAATAAACAAACACCAAAAATAAAGAAGCCAGAACAAAAACAAACAAATGCAAACTTATAATTAAAGCCCCCAACAAAGACAGAATAGCCAATCCTAAGGAAATTTTCAGGGAATTAACCTGGTTGATTGCGCCGGCAACTATCGGTCTCTGAGGATGGGAAATGACATCGATTTTTGAGTCGTAAACGTCGTCATAAAAAGCGGTCGCTCCGTAAAAAAGAAATCCGACAAGAAGAACGTTAATCAGGGCAACAATGTTGAGAAAATTTAACGGAGGAATACCGCCGAAGAAAAAAAATCCCGCCGCCATTCCCAGAAAAATCGAGACGGCAAAATCAAATCCCTTACGTAGCCGGCAATTTTTTACAATTGTCTTCAAAAAATCCTTCCGATGGGCAAAGGTGGCTAATAAAACAGTCAGAATCATTAACGGAAATAAAATCGCCGACAAGACAGAGTCAAACCAGAAATTAAAAGTGTTGTTTGAAAGCTGGGTAAAATATCCCCGGCCTATTAAAATCTCCTGAGAATGATTATAAAAAAGATCCAGAAAGAAAGGGGTTGGATAAAACCCTTCCGGGTTCTGGAAGAAAATCACAAAGCTGGGAAGGCTGCCGATAAGAATTAAAAGAACGTAGGAAATAAGCATGGCCGCCAAAGAGCGGGTCCATTTCTTGGTTATCCAATAGACAAACGCCCCCAAAGCCAGCAGCGAGGTTGCTATCTGAAGACGGAGAGAAACACTAAAGCCATGATCGACAAAAAAATTGCCAATTGTTTTTATCAAGAGTAGGGGATCGGAAAGATAAACATAATGAGCGGAAAGATTTACTGGTTCGCCGATAATAAAAGGAAAAATAACCGGAAAAAGGATGAAAGGAGAGAAAACAACGATTAATCTAAGGATAAAAGAGATTGGTTTTCGGGAGAAAACATGAATAATAAACGCCGCCACCAAAAAAACTACGCCGTACCAGAGAAAATAATGGATAAAAGCAAATGAGGGAAGAAATCCTTTTCCCACTCCGAGTCCGGCCAGCCCCTCCAAAAGATACCTAAAAAAAACGACTCCCAGGAAAAAAAACACCCAATAAAAAATGTTGGATTTAAAACTCTCTATCTTTCCCAAGAATCTGTCCAGAAACACAAAAACGGCCGATATCATGAGATATACGATAATCCAAAAGCTTAAAAATCACAAACCCAAAACACCAAAAATCATCCAAGCCAAGCAGTAGCTATCGGTTGCAGTCCCAGGCTGCAGTTATCAAATCAACTAACCCGGCTGCGGTAGGAGAAGGCCTCGCTCAAGAATTCAGGAGTAACAATTTCACTTTCTTCCATATCGGCGATTGTCCGGGCAACTTTAAGAATTCTAAAATACCCCCTAGCCGAAAGGTAGGATTTGTCCATCACTGAATCCAAAAGTTTTTTAGCCCCCAAGTTTAAATTGGCACAGGACTCAATTTGTCTGGAAGAAAGCTCGGCGTTGGAAAAGGCTTTTAGTTTTAAATTTTTTATTCTCTGGTATTGAATTTCCCGGGCCCGGTTGATTTTCCCTCCTACTTTTTGAGTTTCTTCCAAATCAACTTCTTTCTTAAAATCGGATGATTCTAAACGATTTACCCAAATATGAATATCAATTCTGTCTAATAAAGGCCCGGAAATCTTTTTTTGATATTTAACCACTTCATAGGGAGTGCAGCGGCATTCTTTTTTGTCGTCTCCGGCATAGCCGCAGGGACAGGGGTTGGCCGCCGCTACCAGCATAAATTTGGAAGGAAGAGTAAGTACTCCCCGCGAACGGGCGATGGTCACTCGGCCATCTTCCAGCGGTTGTCTCAAAGATTCCAAAACGTCCCGATGAAATTCACAAATTTCGTCCAGAAAAAGCACCCCTCGATGAGCCAAACTCACTTCTCCCGGACGGGGAACTTGTCCCCCACCCACCACCGATACCAGAGAGGCATTGTGGTGAGGAGAACGAAAAGGACGGGTAGTGACAAACGGTTTTTCCAAAAGCAGTCCGGCGGCGCTGTAGATTTGAGTAATCTCCAGCGCCTCTTCAAAAGAAAGATTGGGGAGAATGGAAACCAATGATTGGGCGAGCATTGTTTTACCTGCTCCCGGAGGACCGGACATAAAGATGTTATGATTGCCTGCCGCCGCTATTGCCAGGGCCCTCTTGGCAGCCGCCTGCCCTTTGATTTCAGAGATATCCACGTACCCTGTTCTCTCCGGCTGAAAAATTTGACTGTCAATCGGATTAATCAATTGAGTTTCTTCCAGATGAGAAATTATCTGGGAAAGAGATCTAATCGGATAGATGTTGATGCCGCTGACAAAAGCCGCTTCTTTGGCGTTTTGATAAGGGACAAAAACACCGGAAAATTTTCTTTCCTTGGCCATCTGACAGATATTAAAAATGCCTGCCACCGGCCGAAGATCTCCGTTTAGAGCCAGTTCTCCCAAAAATAATTTATCTTCCCAAAGAAAGGGCTTGATTTGAGAAGAGGCCAAAAGATATCCCAAGGCTATCGCTAAATCGTATTGAGACCCATTCTTTTTAACGTCGGCCGGAGCTAAATTGACCGTTACTTTCCGATTTTCCCGAGTTGGCGGTTTAATCCTTGAATTTTTCAGAGCTGAGGAAACTCTTTCCCGGGCTTCCGAAACCGCCTTGTCAGCCAAACCAACAATATTAAAAGAAGAAAGACCGATATTGATGTCGGTCTCAACCTCAATCAGGCGCGGAATAATCCCCTCCAGTTCGGCACAAAATACCTTAGAGACATTTTGAGTCACGGGCTCAGATAAAAATAGTTATGCGGTTTTGGTTTCGTCACTTGTATCGTTTATCGGTTTGGTAGTATAGCCGTAAGACAAAAACTTTTTACGAAACGGGTGTTGATGCCTTTTACCCCGAAACGTTACTTCCCAGCCTTATTGCATTCCCGGCAAAAACGGGATTCGGGAACAATTTTCAGAACTTCTTTCTCGATTTCTTTGCCGCAGCTCTTGCAAATTCCATACTTTCCTTTTTTCATTTTCAAGAAAGCCGAATCTATATTGGCCAATTTTTCTTTAAGGGTTGGAAGGGCGGCGGTTTTGTTAAAATAGGCCTCCGCTTCTTCGGTTTCATCATCCGGACCGGGCTCGTCTCCCATGTCCGTGGGAGTTTGAGCCTCCTTAATCTCAGCTAAAATCTTTTTCTTTCCCTCTTCAAGAAGAGATTTATATTTTTTGAGAAGTTCCGGAGAAAGCATGGGTTTCTCTACTAATCACAAATAAAGGGGTTGTTGATTACAAGTTATAAGTTGCGAACATTACGGGGTGGTGGTTGATGTGGTTGTAGTAGAGGTAGAACCACTCGGTCCGGGGACTATGGCCTTAACTCTTTTGACAATATCCACCATCTGGTTATAAGAGGTGGCTAAAATCAGATAATAACTGTCGCCCACCGCATACCAGCCGTACTCGAAAACGTTCCCGACTTTAGAGTCAAATACCAAAAACCTTACCGTCACTCCTTCAACCTGGCCATCTTTGAACTCAATTTTAGTCAGAGGCGTTACTGCAGAGACAAAAAGATTGGCAATATCAGAAGCACCCCCTTCCAAAGCGGCTACTATTGACGTTAGTGATTGTTCTATAGGGGTTAATTTGTTAAGAGCAAAAACTGTTCCGAATTTAGCTCCTCCTACCTTGTCGTAGTACAGCCAGGAGGTAAAATCTTTTTCCATCAAAGGAGAGATGGCAACTGACGCCGAAGGTAAGAACGCCGACAAAAACACCGATGATTCAATTACTTTCCCAGTAGGATCGACAAAAGCCAGGTCTTTTACATTACCAACAACTAATTTTTCCAAAGACGAGTTAGTAACGACCGTCTTAAAAGAATTCAAAGAGTTGTCGGTAATAGTCAGCATTTCTGATTTTGTCGGAGAAGAAATCAAAGATTGATGAATTAGGGGGGTTGGTTCGGGAACAACCGGCTCTTCTACTGGAGGAGGTGTGGGTGGCGGCGTTGGCTCAACTACCGGAAGACCCGAGGGCTCCTGCGTTCCTCCCAGATTAACTTCCGGCTCCGTCTTCAAAGACAAAACCAGATAGTAGACGCCAAATCCAACCGCTACCGCCAGGATAGCCACTCCTATGACCATCAAGATAGATTTGAGACCGAACGATTTTTTAGGAGAAATAATCGGTTCTTCCGAAAAAGTTGGGGTAGCAGAAATATCAGCGGCCGGCGGCTGACCGGGAGAAGGTACTGGTGTCGGCTGATAAGGGGGTCTGGGGGGTGCCTGTTGGTTTCTTGCCGCTGACAGTTCGGGGGCGCTGATAATTTGCGACTGAGGAGATTCACCTCCGGTTTGTTGGATTGACTTAAGATCCGACTCCATGCTCCGGATGCCTACCTGCTGTTCTTGGGGTGGGGGCGGAGGAACATTGCCGGATTGACCGGTTTGATTGGGACTGCCCGGATACACGTTTTGGGGTTGGTCCATATTTATAAAAATTTTTAATTTTAAAAAATATTTTTGTTGGCCTTTTCGAAAAGTATAACACAATCAGACAAAAAACTATATGGGGATAACTCCTATAACCGCTAGTGTCTTTATTTGATAAAAACAACGCTGCGGTTATAGGAACCCTGCACCTTCCGAGGCTGCGGGGTATGGTAAAAGGCAAAATCTAACAAAGCTTGTTAGCAATAAAAACGCCCGAATGATAAAATAGGGAAAAGTTATGAAAACTCTGCTCCTTATCGACGCCAACTCCCTGATCCATCGCTGCTTTCATGCTCTGCCGCCTTTGTCCAATAAAAAAGGAGAGCCGACAGGAGCTCTTTATGGCGTTGCCAACATTCTCCTAAAAATCATCCAGTCAAAAAAACCTGACTTTGCTGCCGCTCTTTTTGACCGACCCGAACCGACTTTCAGAAAACAGAGGTTTGCCGACTATAAAATCCACCGACCGCCGACCCCCGACGAGCTGGCTCCGCAACTGGCCGGTGCTCATAAACTTTTTGAAAGTTTTTCCATCAAAACCTTGGAGGCTCCGGGGTATGAGGCCGACGATTTAATTGGCACCTTGGCTCAAAAATTTAGAAACGACGCCCGGATACTCATTCTTACAGGAGATCTAGATTCTCTCCAGCTGGTCGAGAACGGCAGAGTAATTGTAGAGACATTCAAAAAAGGAATCTCTCAAACCGCCCGCTACGACGAAGAGGCAGTTGAAGAAAGATATGGTATCCGACCTCCCCAGATGATTGACTACAAGGCCCTAGTAGGAGATGCCTCCGACAATATCCCCGGAGTTCCCGGAGTCGGCCCTAAAACTGCCTCTGCCATACTAAAAAAATATAAAACCCTTGATAACTTTTTCAAAAAAGGAGCAAAAGAAAAGATTTTTGAAAAAATAAAAAGAAATAAGGATTTGGCTATTCTTTCCCGAGAGCTGGCTGCTATCAATCTATCCGTTCCCGTAAAAGTTAAATTGGAAGAATTGATTCTTTCGCCCATCCCCAAAAAAATAGAAAGATATTTTGAAGAGAACGATTTTTCCAGCCTGCTAAAAAGAGTGGGCGCGGTGGAAAAAAGCGACATTAATTCAGAAATAGCGACTTTCAAAAAGCTGATTCAAAACAAAATTCCCTTTCAGGGTATCGGCCAAGAAGTCATTACAATTGAAGATGACGCTCAACTCCTAGAAAAAGACCGTCTCTCCTCCAAAACCAAAATTGGCTACGACCTAAAAGATTTTTTTAAAAAAACCTTTCTGGCGCCTCCTGTTTTTGACGTCAAAATCGGCTTGGAGCTTTTAGAGATTAAAACCAGAGATTGGCTGGAGGCTTGCCAAAAAATTCTCAAAGAAAAAATCTCCCAAAAAGAGTTTCTTCTAAAATCTTATTCTTGGCTGACCAAAAAGATAAAAACCGCCGGGCTGGAAAAAATTTTTTACGGAATCGAAATGCTTCTTGTTCCCGTTCTGGCAACAATGGAAAAAAACGGTGTTTTGATTGACAGAGAAGAGCTAAGAAGCGTTCAGACAAAACTGACCAGTGAGATAAAGGGAGTGAAAAAAGAGATTATTAAAAAGATGGGAGAGAGCATAAACCTCAATTCTCCCAAACAACTCCTTGTTTATTTTCAAAAAAAGGGACTGAAGATAAAATCAACCTCGGCTGAAAAACTGGAAAAAATTTCCCAGGATTATCCGCTAGTCAAAGAAATTCTGGAATATCGGGAGTTTTTCAAACTAAAAACAACTTATTTGGATCCTTTAGAAAAATTAGTCGGGAACGACAGCCGAATCCATCCCACTTTTCTTCAGTTGGGAGCGGCCACCGGCCGGCTTTCCTGCCAAAACCCCAATCTCCAAAACATCCCCCAGGAATCATCCTGGTCAATCCAGATCAGAAATATTTTTGTCGCCCCCAAAAGCTTTTTTTTGGTTTCCTTCGACTATTCCCAGATAGAGCTTCGGATTCTGGCCCATCTCACCCAAGACCAAAACATGCTGGCTGCTTTTAAAAGAGGAGAAGATATTCACTCCCTAACTGCCCAAAAAATATTCGGTGTAAAAAAAGAAGAAGTCGCCCCGCACATGAGAAGGCTGGCCAAAACTCTCAATTTTGGAATGATCTATGGAATGGGTTACCGGGCCCTCTCTCAAACAGCCAAGATTCCTCCCGACCAGGCTAAGGATTTCATCAAGAAATATTTTGAGCAGTTTCCCTCCATCAGAAACTGGCAGGCAAAGGTTCTAGAGAGTTCTCGCCAGAGCGGAATTTCTTCCAACGTCAACGGTCGCTTCCGAAGCGTCTTTTCAATCAACTCTCCCAATCAATTTTTGGCCTCCAGTGCCGAAAGAGAGGCGGTCAACATGCCCACCCAAAGCTTGGCGGCCGACGTCCTCAAGTTGGCAATGATTAAAGTTTTTGACTATGTCGTCCAAAATGGTTTGTCCGAGAAAATAAAATTGATTCTTTCCATCCACGATGAGCTGATTTTTGAGATTAGCCAAGATTTATTAAAAAACGGAACGGACAGTCCGACCGCTCAGAAAATAAAAGAGTTGATGGAGTTGTCTTACAAACTAGATGCTCCGCTGAAAGTAGATATAAAAACAGGAAAAAAATGGGGAGAGCTAGAATAGATTTATAAAATCGGAAATTACCGCTTGATAACTTTATAAACTTTAAAAACTTTTAACTTATTCCTCTATCGGCTTGATGACAACCCTCCTTTCCTTCCCCTCTCCCTGGCTTTCGGTCTTTAAATCCGGATGAACAGCAAGCTCGGTATGAACGATTCTTCTCTCATAAGCATTCATCGGCGGCAAGATCACTTTTTCTCTAGCGGTAGCTGCTTTTCTTGCTCCGGCTTTGGCTAATTTAATAATCAAATCCTCTCTTTCTTTCCGGTAGTTGTTAATATCCACAAAAACCGGCCCCAACCCTTTTTTGCGGACGATACCTTTCAGAACAAAATCCAGGTCGTTGACCATGTGGGCTAGATACCTCTGTAAAAATGGGGCGTCGTTGATAAAAACCGAAAAACGATGCGAATCTTGGGAAAAGTTTATAGAAAAATCTTCAAACCCCATTAAACTAATTAACTTGTGGAGAATTTCCTGTGTCTCGTTCATTTCTTTTTCCCAATCTCTTGTTAATCACTATCTGTTGAATAACCGAAAATACGGAGGTTGTCAACCAGTAAATCCCGACGGCCGACGGCAGGGAATAAAGAATGACAAACGTCAGAACCGGTCCCAAAAACACCATTTGCCTGGAAATCTTTTCGGCGACGGCCGCCGCCCCCTCGTTCCCGACAGATTTGCTGTTTTTTTTGCCAACACTCATCAGAAGCTTCGATTGAAAGTACTGGGCCAGGGCGGCAATAATAACGATCGCCAGACTTTTTTGATTAAGATCAACCAGCCCCAGAAAAGAATGGCTGATATTTTCCGGAACACCGACAAAAGGATAGAGTAATTTAAAAATATCGGAGGAAAGCCCCTTCCAAAAAACCCGGTAAAGAGCTATTAAAATCGGCAACTGAATGAGCATTAGTAGAAATCCGGAAAGGGGGTTGACTTTGTGTTCCTTATAGACCGCCATTATCTCCCTTACCTGTTTTTCTTTGTTGTCTTTGTGGTTTTTCTGAATTTCTTTTATCCGGGGGGTGATTTTTTGGATAATAGTCTGGTCTTTGGCACTTTTATAAAAGAGCGGTAAAAGAATCAATCGGATAATGATTGTTAAAAGAATAATCGCCACCCCCAAATCAGCCCAGATATTGTTATAAATAAGGAAAAGAAGATTTAAGAGGGGGCGATAAAGAAACTCGTTGAATAAGTAAGACATATGTTGCGGAAAATTTCTAATTTCTGAAAAACTTGAATAGCTCGTCTTTAATCTCTTCGGGTGAGGTTCTGGAAATTTCTGGTTTTATTATTAGAACGATGTCCTGGTTTGGTTTTTTATAAAAACCGTCTTTTCTCAAAATCTCATAAACCGTTCTTCGAAGACAGTTCCGTTCGGTTGCTTTTTTGAAGTTGGCTGACGAGACGACGACTGCGAAACGACTGTAATTGTTGGGAGAGGTGTAAATTTTAGCTAAGAAAAGTGTGTTAGAAAGAGTTTCGGCCGGTTTCTTTCTTTCTCTCACAATCTCTTTAAAAAAAGACGTTGGCAGGCGATATCTTTTAGACAACATTTAAAAGAATTGCTAATCTTTGATTACTAACAACCAATCAATTTTGAAATTAATGAATTAAATAATTAATTAGAAATTGAAAATTAGCAATTGGTTATTCAGGGATTAAGCCTCTTCCTTCCCTTTGCTCTTCTCCTAGACAAGACGTTTCTTCCCCCGGGCTTTCTCATCCTCTTCAAAAAACCATGAACCCTCTTCCTTTTTTTCTTTTTTGGTTGATAGGTAATAGACATAAAGCCGAACAATTAAATTAACAAACTAAGCAGAAGAAGAGTAGCAAAAAAACGAACAGATATCAAATAAATCAAAGGTTGTTGTTTTGGTTTATAAAAGCGTCGCCGCGGACAAGCCGCGGCGAAAAGTAGTTCATATGAGGCTATGGTCAGGGGTGCAGTACAAAAAAGATCCCCTGCCGAGTCTGCGAGTTGTAGATACCCTCGACTCGATCCCCGTACTGACCGAGGATCCTTAAGCGCCCTTTGAGACGCCAGGTAGTGCCGTCCTCGTTCTCTCGGGATGCTTCGTTCACGACCATCCTGAGGGACAAATCTGCCCTCTCCTCCCGCGCTTGAAACTGAACCTCCCTTCGACCCCCATCCTGTTCACGGTACCAGTGAGAGATCATTAAATCGAGAACTGAGGGACCACCCACTACCTCAAACGTGCGTGCCATACAGCACCTCCTTATGTGCAACTCTCTTTTGGGTGAGAGAAGAACCCCTTATCCAGCTCTTCCAAGGAGCGGACGACCTGCCCATACGGGTTCAGGAATTGTTTTTAAAATAGAACAAAACAACTTGTCTGTCAATTTAGTCTGTATAATTCATGTATTTGTAATAAATCAGTAATCCGTGGAGAATTCCACAACTTGTCCACTTTTTTGACTTTTCCCCACTTTCAATTAAACTACGATACCAATATACTATTGATACTAACGAATACTAAAAATTGGACTCCCTTTCATGCTTTCGTAAAAATTCGTATTTCATTAGAGAACATCATGGACCTGAAAAAATTGTGGGAAAAGGCCTTGGCCTCAATAGAGTTGCAAATCTCAAAGCCGAATTTCTTAACTTGGTTTAGAAACAGCCGCTTGGTAGAGAAAAATGACGGCACCGGAGTGGTTGTTATAGGAGTTAATAATAATTTTTCCAAAGAATGGATTCAGAGCAAATACAATAAAATAATTTTGGAGGCTCTCCAAGAGATAGACGGCGGCATCAACAGAATTGAGTATGTTGTGGTTGGTAGCGGGGTGGGTAGCGAAGCCATTCCTCCCTCCATCCAAAAACATTCCTTTTCTCTCCCCTCCCAACAAAAAGAAATCGGCGGTTTGGCGGCTGATCCGGAAACAAATCTCCATCCCCGATACTCCTTTAAAAGTTTTGTCGTCGGCTCTTCCAATGAACTGGCTTACGCCGCTTCGGTCGCCATTTCTAAAGACGTCGGTAAAAAATATAACCCTTTCTTTGTTTATGGAGGAACCGGTCTTGGTAAAACCCACCTTATTCAAGCCACCGGCAATGAAATTGTTAAAAACTATCACGGCCGGATTAGGGTTAAATATGTACCCTCAGAAAAATTCGTCAACGACGTTGTTTGGGCTATTCGTTCAAAAAGAATGGATGACGTCAAAAACAAATACCGGACAATAGACGTTTTAATTATCGATGACATTCAATTTATTGGCGGAAAGGAGCGGAGTGAAGAAGAGTTTTTTCACACTTTTAACATTCTTTACCAAAACAACAAACAAATCATTATCTCTTCCGACCGGCCGCCGTCAGCCATTCCCACTTTGGAGGAGCGTCTCCGTTCCCGTTTTGAAGGGGGTATGATCGCTGACATCACTTACCCCGACTACGAAATGAAGCTGGCTATTATTAAAAACAAGATCCAGGAAAAAGGCGTGGAGTTGCCTGATAATGTCTGTCACTTGATTGCTTCCAAAATCCAAAGAAACGTCAGGGAGATCGAGGGAATTATCAATAAACTCCATTTTTACCAGGAGTTTAAGGGCGCGGTCATAGACACCAAGGCCGCCGAGGAAATAATCAATTCCACCCTCCAACAAAACGTGGTGGCCATCAACCCCGGACAAATTATAAAAGTGGTTGGCCAGTTCTTTGAAATTACCCAAAACGAAATCATTAATAAATCAAGAAGAAGAGAGGTGGTCCTTCCAAGACAAATCACCATGTTTCTCTTAAGAGATATGCTGGGAATGTCTTACCCGGATATTGGGGATAAGATGGGAAAAAGAGATCACACCACCGCCATTCACTCTTATGAAAAAATCTTAAGAGAAGTCACAAAAGACAAGTCCCTTAACCAAAAAATAGCGATTATCAAGGAAATGGTCTATAAAAACTCTCCTTATTGACCGGCGGTTTTTACATAAGAAACTAACAACTTCTTCTCAGGCCATCAAAAACAACAATCCTAAAAACGCCTGTTTGTTCCCGTCTTTTTCCGTTTTTCCACTTATCCACAAAAACAACTAGATCTACTACAACTTATATATTAATTAATAAAGAATAATAGTTATGAACGTCATTGCCTTAAAAAATAACATTAAAGAAGGCCTGTCGATAATTTCCGGCGCCAAAAAAGAGAGCGGCAATCTCCCAGTCTTGAAAAATTTTCTTTTAGAAACGGTTGACGGCGGCGTCAAGATGTCGTCTACCGACCTGGAAATCGGAGTTACTCATTTTATCTCGGCAAAAAACATAAAAGAGGGATCGGTAGCCATTCCTTTCGGAGTTTTCTCCCAAATCATAAATAATCTTTCTTTTGAGAGAATCAATTTTGAGATTAAAGGCGGATCTCTTTTAATCAACACCGATAACTATAAAGCGAAGATTTCTACTACTCCCAAAAACGACTTTCCCATCATTCCTGGAATCGAGAGAAAGAAAAATAATTTTTTCGTTTTTGACACAGGTTCTTTGGTAGAGGCCCTCCTTTTTGTCGTTCCCGCCTGCCAAATATCAGACTTTCATCCAGAGCTTTCAGGAATCTTGTTTTCTTTCAAAGACGGGCAGATAAAACTGGCGGCCACCGACAGTTTCCGATTGGCTGAGAAAACAATCGTTTCCAAGGAATTTGAAACTAAAATGGAGAAAGACGTTTCTTTTATTGTCCCCTTCAAAACCATCCAAGAGACCATAAGAATTTTTTCCTCTTCTAAAGAAAACAAAATTAAAATGTTTTTTGAAGAAAACCAGATACTTTTCGAAACTCAACAAACCACCCTCATCTCCCGTTTGATAGAGGGGAGATTTCCCGATTACGAAATAATCATTCCCAAATCATTTGAGACTGAAGCGATTATCGAAAAAGAGAACTTTACAAACGCTCTTAAACTAACCAGCTCCCTTTCCAACCGGCTTAACGAGGTCAAGTTTCAAATCGACGACGATTTGAAAAACATAAAAACATCCTCTTTTAGTCCCGAGTTTGGAGAAAACGAATATCTTCTGCCGGCCAGGATAAAAGGCTCCAAGACTCAAATCACCTTTAACTGGAGATTTCTTCTGGACGGAACCAAAAACATAAAAACCAACTCCGTTTTTTTCGGTCTTAACGGAGAGGAAAAAGCCAGCCTCATTAAATCGCCGGAAGACCAGTCTTTTGTTTATATCATAATGCCCATCCGCTCTTCTTAGGTTAGCTGCTAAATATCAAAAGCTGCAAAAAAAGTAGTAAAAATTTCGTATTTAGTAGCTTATTTATTGTATTGCTCTGAAAAACCGGGGATGTTTTTCTTGGCCCATTCCAGAACCGAGTATTCCCAGTTGGAGAACTGGGGATCGTTGCCGGGGTCGGGTTGGGTGCTTTCTTGCAAGGGAGTTTTTTTATTAAGATAGTAAAGAACATTATGGACTTGAGGACCATTGCCGGTGTTGTTGATGTACTGACCGCTTAACATCGGTCTTTGAGAGGCAACAATCTCCGGTTTGATGAACGTTTCTGCCGGGTAGTTGTTAATAATTTCTTTTAGAAAAGAACTCCACATAGGAATGGCCGCTAAGACGCTTCCACCCTGTTTTTCCATTGGTTTGTTGTCGGTTCTTCCTGCCCAAACCCCCACTGTCAGAAACGGAGTGTAGCCAATCGCCCAGGCGTCTTTGTAGTCGTTGGTAGTTCCTGTTTTTAGAGCCACCTCGTAACTCTCAAAAACGGTTAGAGGGAGACTGGCTTGGAACAATCCCGACCTAAGATTAATATCCGACAAAATATCGCTTATAATCCTCGTATATTGAGGTTCTATTATCTGGAGGGGTTTGTCTCTATATTCTTCCAAAACGTTGCCCTTGTAATTTTCCACTTTTAAAATAAGAGATTGGGAATGTTTAATTCCGTCCTGAGCAAAAACAGAGTAGGCACCAACCAAATCAACCAGTTTTACCTCCCCTCCGCCCAACACCAAAGAAAGTCCGTATCGCGACCTGTCGGTCAGGGTGGAGATTCCGAATTTTTGGGCGGTAGTAATAGTTTCGTCCAAACCAGCCAGATATAAAACTTTAACCGAAGGGACGTTAATTGATTGGGCCAGAGCTTGTTTTAAGGGGACCGGTCCCCGAAAGATACCGTCAAAATTTTGAGGGTGAAAACAAGCGGTGTCCTTGTTAAGAAAATTAACCTCGGCTGGGCAGCGATCGTTGTTTGAAGAAAATTCGGTAGGGACGTCAAAAACAATAGTTTCGGGAGTATAGCCCTCTTTAAAGGCGGTGATATAGGCAAAAGGCTTGAAGGTTGAACCGGGCTGTCTTTTTCCTTGAGCGGCGACGTTGAAATTTCCGTCGATAGATTCGTCGGAATAATTAGCTGAGCCGACGAGGGCTAGTACCTGCCCGGTTTTTGGGTCTTGGACTACCAAAGCGGCGTTGTTTCCCTTATAAAGCTCTTGGTTCCTCTTAACTCCTTCTGTGACGGCCGCTTCAGCTTTTTCTTGAAACTTCCAATCAAGAGTGGTGATTACTTTCAATCCCCCGTTTTCAACCATATCTTCCCCGTATTTGTTTATCAGATATTCTCTAACCATCATTGTAAAATGGGGAGCCCTTAAGGAACCGATGTTCTGGGAAAGGAAACTTATTTTTTCCTGGAGTGCCTGATCCAGTTGTTGTTTATCGATGAATCCCAAAACATCCATCTGTCTAAGGACATAATCTTTTCTCGATAAAAACTCTTCCAGGTGACTCCCCCAAGGGGAGTAGTAGGAGGGCGATTGAATAAGAGCCGCCAGCGCCGCTGACTCAGCAATGGTCAGGTCTTTGGTTTTCTTGCCTAAAAACATTTTGGAAGCCGACTCGATACCATAAGCGTTTGATCCATAGGGGATTTGGTTAAGGTACTGGGTTAAAATTTGGTCTTTGGAATAATTCCTTTCTATCCAGTAGGAAAGGATTACCTCTTTTATCTTTCTTTTGATGGTTTTCTCCGGTGTGAGAAAGACGTTTTTTACCAGTTGTTGGGTAATGGTTGAGCCGCCCTGAGAAAAATTCCCTTTGATTAGGTTTTTGAAAAAAGCCCGAAAAATAGCCTTGACATCAAGAGCCGAATGACTGTAAAAATTCTGGTCTTCAATAGCGACCGTTGCTTTTTTGGCGTAGTCGGGAATTTCTTCTGATGGAACGACGGTTCGGTTCTGCTCACCGTGAATTTCCCACAGAAGAATCTCGCCGGTGCGGTCGTAAATCTTTGTCGACTGAACGGGTTGGAAATAATCGATTTTTTCCGGTTGAGGAAGCTCTTTAATTATTTGAATTAGTTCCCATCCCCCCCAGACGCCCAGTACCAAAACGACGATTAGAAAAAGAAAAGTTATTCGCTTCATTTAAAAATTTAAAATACCAATTATTGATACTATTCTATAACGCTTTTTCCTTAAAACAAAACCCCTCACCCGAAAACATTAATTTTCGAGCGAGGGGGTACAAACCTGACTTTATTCACCGTCTGTTTTTTCCTTCTCCTCTTCTTCTTCGGCGAGCTCCTCTTCCTCCTCTTCTTCGTCGGAGTCTTCAATGTCGCCGTCGTCTATCTCGGGATTGTCGCCCCCATCTTCTTCTTGTTGGTTAACGACAAGCGATAGTTTTGGCAAGGTATACAGCTCTTGAATTACCATTTTTCTTTTCAGGTTTTTATAATAACGACCTTTCTTTTTGGTGATGATGAAAATATACACAAATTATATTGAGAGTCAAGGTTTTTGGGGTTATCACAGGCTGTCTCTGAAATCACAACTTATTATTTTTCCCTGCGGGCAAATTCCAAACCCCAAGCACTAAATCACAAACAAATCTAAAAATCTCCCAATAACTAAAACCAAGAACCCCAAATCCGGGGTTTATTTGAAATTTGTTATTTGTAATTTGGGATTTAATATTGTGTATCCTGTCACCAAAGCAACCGCCAGGGCATCGTAAACATCGTCTGGTTGCTTTAGATCCTCTATTTTTAAAATAACCCGAATCATCTTTTCTACCGACTTTTTGTCGGCTGATCCATAACCGGTGACCGCCTGTTTCACCTCTGACGGCGTCCACTCGTAGAGAGGAATTTTTTTCTTAGAAAGACAGAGGATAAGAACACCTCGGGACTGAGCCACCTCCAAACCGGTTTTGAGATTCTTAACAAAATATAATCTTTCAATACCGGCCGCATCCAAGTGTCTGTTTCTAAGAATCTTCTTGAATTGTTCTTCCAGCTCAACCAAGCGAATGTTCTTTTCTTGGGACGAAACCTTGATTATTCCTCCATCAACAAACCTTGGAATTCCCGGACCGAAATCAATTATTCCGTACCCGGCACGAGTGCTTCCAGGATCAATTCCTAAAATAATCACGTTTATTTTTTAGAATTAGAAGTTAGTAATTACCTACCCGCCCCGCCTACTAGCAGACAGGGACATTAAGAATCATTCTGCCGATATATCGGCAGAAGTATAGATCTCGTCCACGTCGCCGTGATTGTCCAGTTCTTCCATTAGTCGGATGAGTTTTTCCTGCGATTTTGATGGAACTTGTTGGGGAAATTTCGGTTTCCAGCCATGTCCGTCTATGTCTGGTTCAAAAGCCCACATAACGCTTCCTGGATCAGCCCACTTGGCGCCGTGATTGGAAAGGATTTTTTTTATTTCGGAAACGGTTCGGTTTTTGTTATCGGTGGTCGCCTCGATTAAAAGAGCTACCCCCTCCGGATCGTAAGCCTCTATCAAAAGAGATTCTGTGTCTTTAACCTCTTGTGACTTCTTAATAGCTCGCTCGATATTGTCCTGGGGAACGTTATTTTCTTTGGCTTTGTCTATGGCCGCCTTGAGGTGAGGGTTATACTGGGGATTAGGGTCGTTTTTGGCGGCTACCGAAACGGCTCTTAAGAGTTTTGAAAAAATCTGGCCGCGCTTTTGGTCGGTAATTCCCTTCTTTCTTTTTATTTGGGCCCACTTTGAATGACCAGACATGTTTTTTTGACTAATAACGAACGGCAAACAACTAACAACCAATAGAGCACAGCTCGTAGTATATTACGAAGCAGCACCAAACCCGCATTGACAAAACCCGCGATTTATTCCTTTATATATTTTCATAGTGTCTTAGTCTATGGCCACCACCCCAGAGCTCTATAACGACAACGTCTAGGCGGTAGCCTTTGTTTCCTACTAGCTTCGGGTGCTGGTTGGCATACCAAAGAGCCACCCTCTTGAATTTATTTATTTTGGATTTGGACATCTGATCCTCTGGGATAAAACCATCATCATGGTTGGCTTCATCCGGCAAGATAGCTGTTGCCAGATTGTTGCCGCTTTTAAAAAAGGCACGATGATTATTCGGCTCGGTTATTAGTCTTTTAATGTGTATGAGTTGCCGGATTATCCACGACTTATTAACATTGTTGCCGGATATCTGTGGATAGCTATTCTCTAAAAAACAACCAGCTGCTCTATTTGTTTTCGATGTCTTCACTTCAAAAAACACCAAGGTTTTATCTGGGGATTCGGCTATTATGTCCAACTCTCCGAATTTCACACAATAATTCCTCGATATTATCTTATATCCGTTCTTCTCAAGATATCCACAAGCCAGGGCCTCTCCTGTGGATCCAACCGCTCTTTTGTCCATTCTTTGATTTTACCAGACGTGGGGTGTTTTACAATCTGGTTTAAAATGTTTCACGTGAAACATCGTATCCGGCAATGTGTCCGAAAAACATGTCTATCCGGCAATGTTGATATCAATAAAAGATAGTAAACACCTAGCATTAGGGATCTTGTCTTAATAATCCGGCAACTTGGTCCATTGCCGGATTATTTCCAGAAAATATAGAAAGTTGCCGGATAATTTGAAACAAAATGTTTCACGTGAAACATTTTAAACCAGATTTCGGGGGTCGGTATGGTCAAAACTAAAAAAAGCTAGCATCCATGCGGAAAGTGACTTTCGGCCTGAATACTAGCTTTTTTAATACCTGTCGCAAAACGGAGGGAGTAGTGAAAATCGTTAGCATCCATGCGGAAAGTGACTTTCCTAAAAATAGTTTGAAAGTGTAAATATACAAATGTGTAAAATTCGGATGAGTAGTTTTCTATAAAAAGTTCTTGCCCCAGCTTTGCGGGCTGGGGCAATGTTGGTTTGTGCCCGGACGGTGTTCAGTGGTAGGAGAGGGCCCTTCCCAGGCACTCGACAATCTGGTTGATCGTCAGGTGCTTGAGTGGCCCGTTCTTCTGCAGGGCTGGCACCAGCTCCTCGAGAAGGACGACGCTGGTGAGCGTCATCCCTCTGTCTTTGGCTACCTTGGAGAGGGTAGCCATTGGGTTGGTCCCTGGAGCCACAACCACACCCAGCCACTCTTGACAGAGAGTGATCGCAATCTCGTTGTCAGTCATAACAACCCCCTTTATTAATAATATTAACATAATATAGTTATTATGTCAATTGTGACCGATGCTAATTGCCAGCGGCGCTCAGAAAAGATAGAGCTAACCAACTTCCCGATATAAAAAGTGACAAGAATTGCCCGCTGGAGGCGGATCTGCCTCTGGTGGAAAAACCCCAACCCACTCAGTATCCCGCGCAAAGTGGACGATGCAGGACTTGAACCTGCGACCCCCTCAGCTTGCCCACCCACCTTTAATTAATTTGTGGGCACACAAGGGATTGAACCTTGGACCTTCTCGGTGTAAACGAGACGCTCTACCACTGAGCTATGTGCCCGTAAAGGTGGGTGGGTGAATAAACGAGGTGCTCTAGCCAACTGAGCTAATCGTCCACTTTAAGCAGGATTGCGATTTGTAACCAAAATTATAGACAGTTTTGGACAGAGCGGGAATAAGCGAGCCACTCTGCCACTAAGCCAAGTGCCTTTCCGGGATCTAATAAGAGGATAGATAAGATACCCCCCTGCCTGAATTCATTGCTTGATATGAGTGGGTAACTAGCTACACGCGCCTTTTACAATCCCTCTAATCTATATCAAAAAACCTACTTCTGCTCAATGGAGGCGCTAACTTTTCCACCATTCATCCCAAAGTATTTTTGAAAGATTTTTTTAAGCCAAAGCTGGCTGGCGGCAACGACAATTAAGATAGCTGCGATGAGCAAGCCAACCACCCCAATCTTTTGCTCAAATATTTTGGTTTGATCGGCAAAAACGTAACCAACAGAAAGAAAAACCAGGGGCCAAACTAAAGCCACCGGGATGGAATACTTGACGAATTTTTTGAATTCGGTGCCGATGTATCCGGCTGAAACCAAGACAACCCGGTTCAGGTTCCAGGCGAATTTAGAGAGCAGAATAAAGAGACCGACCATCGGCCTGAGTTTGTCCAAAAAAAGAGTTACTTTTTCGAAGTTAAAAAAAAGATATTTTTTTTTGTTGAAAACCGAAAGCCGCCCGCCTATTTTCCAGAAGATAAAATCATGAATAATGGCCGCCAGCATAGCGATAACGTAAACCTCCCAGAATTGGACATATCTTTCCCGGCTCAGAGCTCCTAAAAGAAGAAGAGAAATGTCGCCCTCTATAATAACAGCCAGGAACATTGCCAGATAGATAAGGTGAGGATAGTTGTCGGCGAAGGTTTGGAGCCAGGACATAACATTCTCTACTAATTACGAATTAGGTACCAATATACTAATTGAATAAGATTTGGAGAAACGGTCACTACTGAGACTAACAGAAGCACTACCGGTTCTCAAATGGGAGGCTTCTTGAAAAGAGGTGCCTTTCGGAGTTAAACTTGTTTTGAAAACCGGCGCGTAGCTCAACGGTAGAGCATTCGTCTTATACACGAACGGTTGAAGGTTCAAATCCTTCCGCGCCGACGGAATTAAAATACTCTTTGACCCGTTCGACTATCGCTCAGGGTGATGATCAAAATTGAACCACAAACTCGGGGCGTTTCTGTTTTCTTGTAGATACCAGATACTAAACCTTGATCCTTTCCGGTTTCACTTTGAATTTTCTGATTATCTGGTCAAACTCTTCTTTTTCTATTGTCTCCTTTTCTATTAAGGTTTTGGCGAGAAATCTTAAAACCTTCTTTCTTTTTTGGATTGATTTTTTGGCGATTTGGTGGGCTTTTTGGATGAATTTCTCCACCTCTTTGTCTATTTCAAAAGCAACGGCATCGGAATAATTTTTTTCGGTGGCGATTTCTCTTCCCAAAAAGACCAGTTCTTCGGTTTTGCCGAAGGTAATCGGCCCGAATTTTTCGCTCATTCCGTATTTAGTCACCAGTTTCCTGGCCATCTCGGAAGCTATCTGAAGATCGTTGGCAGCACCGGTGGAAATGTCTCCGAAAACAATCTCTTCGGCGCTGTAGCCGCCGAACACGGCCGCCATATCGGCCAGAAACTGTCGGCGAGTCTTCAGATGAACGTCCTCGATGGGGAGTTTTAGAGTGTAACCTCCAGCCTGACCTCGGGCGACGATGGAAATTTTGTGAACCAGATCAGCGTCTTTTAAAGAAGCGGCTACCAAAGCATGTCCGGCTTCGTGGTAGGCGGTGATTTCTTTTTCTTTTTTATTCAAAACCCGGGAACGCCTTTCGGGGCCGAGGAGGACTTTTTCTATAGACTCGTAAAGTTCGGTTTGTTCTATCTGTTTTTTTCCTTTACGGGCAGCCAAAATTGCCCCCTCATTCATTAGATTGGCCAGGTCGGCTCCAGAAAATCCGGGGGTGCGAGTGGCTACCTGTCTCAAGTCCGTGCCGGTCGCAAGAGCTTTGTTGCGGGAGTGAATTTTTAATATTTCTTCGCGGTCGTTTAAATCAGGCAGGTCTAGAACCACTCTTCGATCAAATCTTCCGGGCCGCAGAAGCGCTGGGTCTAAAATATCGGGACGGTTAGTGGCGGCCAGAACTATCACCTGGGTCTCTTTATCAAATCCGTCCATCTCCACCAGTATTTGATTGAGGGTTTGCTCTCTCTCATCGTGTCCGCCTCCAAGACCTGCCCCTCTTTCTCTTCCTACAGCGTCAATCTCATCGACAAATAATATGGAAGGAGCCGCTTTTTTAGCGGTGGAAAAAGCATCACGGGTGCGCGAAGCTCCCACTCCGACAAACATCTCCACAAATTCCGAAGCGCTGATATGAAAAAAAGGAACCTGGGCTTCGCCGGCCACTGCCCGAGCCATCAGGGTTTTTCCCGTTCCTGGAAGGCCTAAAAGCAAAACTCCTCTGGGGATTCGTGCCCCCAATTCCAAGTATTTTTTGGGATTACGCAAAAAATCGACTACCTCCAACAACTCTTGTTTAGCCTCTTTGAGGCCGGCGACGTCGGTGAAAGTGATTCTGTCTTTAAAGGGAGTGAAGAGTTTAATGTTGGACTTCCCGAAGTTAAAAACCTGGGAGGCTCCCGAGCGGGCCTGGCGGAAAGTCAGCCAAAAGAAGAGCCCGATAATAATAATGGGAATCAGGGTCGGCAAAAGAGCAACCGCCCAGAACTTTAAACTGGACTCATCTTTAATTTCGGTTGGAATTTGGGAGAGTTTGGTGGAATCCACTCCGAAATTATTGAGAGTTTGGGAGAGACTGGACTCGGCTTCTTTTTTAGTCTGTCCTTTCTGGCCGTCAACAAAAGTGACTTTGACGATTTCTCCCTCAACAACAATCTGGCTGATCTGATTCTCGTTAATCTTGGTCGCCAGTTCGCTTAGAGTAATTTTTCCCACTTCTTCCTGGGGGACAGAGAGCGCCGAAAAGAGAAGGAGAATGGAGACAAAGAGAAGAATGGCGACAAAGATATTTTTAACAAGATTGTTTTTCACGGAATTCTCTACTAATTACCAATCAATTACCAATATACCAATAAAATTATATTAGTATATTTGTACACAATTCGTATTTGGTAGCTAGGTTATTATATAGGAAGACGAGTTGGTGAGCAAACTTCCCCGTGGCTGACTCATAACAAACAGCTCGCAATCTATAACCAAAAACCCGCTTTCACGGGTCTTGGGTTATATCAGCATAAATCAGCCTAATCGACGTTATCAGCGAACTCAAAAATTATTTTTTGAGTTTTAATATAATCCTTTTCTCCTCCGGCTTTAATTGAGAGACGACAAAATCGTATTCTTTGCCGATCTCCAGCGCCACCTTCATTTTTTCTTGGCTCTCAAATTCGGAGATGTGAATCAAACCCTGAAGGTCGTGCCCCAGATAAACCAAGGCCCCGAAAGGATTGATTTTAACTATTGTTCCTTTAACTTCTTGGTCGAGAGCGAAATATTTTCCCGCCTCGTCCCAAGGATTGGGTTTGAGGGCTTTAAGAGAAAGAGAGACCCTTCCATTTTTGACTTCAATAATTTTAGCTTTGAGAGAGTCATTAACCTTAACCACTTCTTTGGGGGAATCAATCAGTTTGTGGTCTATTTCGGAGATATGAACCAGCCCCTCGATGTTTGGATCGTCGGTAAATTTAACAAAAACACCGAAGTCGGCTACTCCCGAAACAATCACCTCCACCACATCTCCTTCCTTGTATTTTTCCAGAGTTTTTTTAACTTCTTCTCCGGTAACCTCTCTTTCCGAGAGGATCAGTTTTTCCGCCCGGGGATTAAAATCCAAAACCTTCACCTCCATGTCTTTGCCGATCATTTTCTTAAGCTCGTCCAGGATTTTATTTTTGTCGCCGTCTTCCACGTGGGGATAATTCTGAGCCGAGAGCTGGGAAACGGGAATAAAAGCTTTAATGCCATAAAGTTCGGCCATCAGCCCGCCGGTGTTAGCTCCGGCGATTTTGACCATCGCCGTTTCTCCGGCCTCCTTGAGTTTTTTCACCTCCTGCCAATTCTGCTGCCAGAGAGCTTTGAGAAGTGAAACCTCAAAATAACCGTCTTCGTTCTCCGGTCCGGTGACGGTCACCGTGCATTTTTCTCCGACGTCGACACCCTTCAAGATGTCTTTGGCATTTAAAAATTCCGAGCCGAAAAGAATACCCGTTCCCTTACCATCCAAGTCAAAAAAGGCTCGGCGGCCGTCTCTGGCTAAGAGTTCGGCCTCAAAAGAGTCGCTTTCTTTGACGGGAACAATCAGCTGGGGATTGTTTTTTAGGATCCCTGCCAGGGGATGAGACTTCTTCGTTTCTTCCGATGACTTAATATTGGTCATTTTTTTAATTTGTCCCGTTCTACAGGAGCCGCAAAACTAAAACGGCGAGGGTTATCCTACTAAAAAATCGGTTGCAAAGCAAGCGTCGGCGTGATAAAATTTACCTGAAGCCGAATTTGTCTGGCTTTTTATTCTGTCTCATAAAAATTAATCTTTTGAACTAGCGACACCAATACGCGAATGCACGCGAATTTGCGAGTTATCAGTATCATGAACCCTACGGGGACGGTTTAAGAAAACCGTACGTGTCCATTAGTATATTAGAGTCGGTATATTATGGTAATTTCTTGGTACGGCGAGGGCTGTTTTAAAATTCAGAGCGGAGAAAGGGTTGTTTTAACCGATCCTCCGGAACCGGTTTCAGGAATTGGTGCTCCTCGGCTAAAGGCTGATGTTCTTATCAAAACTATCTGCCCCTGGCCATCTCCCAAGAGTATTGGTGAGAACGCCGATTTTATTGTCCTGGGAGCGGGCGAGTACGACGTGGGAGGAGTTAAAATCAGAGGTTTCTCTTTAAACAGCGAATCGTCTGATAAATTTTTTAAAACCGTCTTTGTTATTAGATGGGACCAAATCACCATTGGACTTCTGGGTCACCTTTCTTCGCAACCACCCCCCGAAATAATGGAAAATTTTGAAGAGGTGGATATTTTAATCGCTCCGGCTGGGGGAACGCCCTTTCTCTCGCAGGAACTAGTGGGAAAACTTGTTAAACAGCTCAATCCCAAAATTTTTCTTCCCTCTTTTTACAAAGTCGCCGGTCTGAAAAGAAAAGCTCAAGGAGTGGAAGAAATTTTCTCCCGATTCAACGGTGAGGCGGAAAGAGGACTGGAAAGGTTCGTTTTCAAAAAAAAGGATTTGGAAGCGCTGAAGAAAACCAAAATCGTTACTCTTAAAATTTAGAGAATATGGATAACCTGGAGGGTCGGTTCAACAAGGTCCGCTACGGGGATCTGAAAACGAGAAAAAGATGGTTTCTTACCAGTGTAATTATTTTGTTTGTCGTGATTTTAGGTATCTGGTTGATTATCTTTAAAGATTCTCTCCCGGGTTCTTCTGTGACTGGCAAAGCCGATTCGGGAGTCGGAGGTTTTGGGGAATTTTGGTCGTCTTTCAAAAACGGCCTGTCGATTTTAAAAGAAAAAATTTCAGCAGCGGTCAGCAGCATCTCGGAGATTGTGGGGAAATAGGCGATTTATCTGTAATTTTTCATTTTGATTTTTTAATTTTAGGCTAACTACGCATGCTCAAGAACAATCCCAAGAAGGAGAAAAAGACACCACGGGAGGGGAACAATTCGGTAAATCATAGAGTGGTGGAAACGGAAATCACCAAAGAGCTGGAAACCTCTTATTTGGACTATGCCATGTCGGTAATCGTCTCCCGGGCTCTGCCTGATGTCCGGGACGGCCTCAAGCCGGTGCATCGAAGGATTCTTTGGGCAATGTGGGATAGCGGACTGACTCATTCGGCTAAATACCGCAAGTCGGCTAACGTTGTCGGAGAAGTTCTTGGCCGCTATCATCCTCACGGAGACATTGCCGTTTACGATGCCATGGCTAGAATGGCCCAGGATTTTTCCTTGCGCTATCCGTTGATAGAAGGCCAGGGGAACTGGGGTAGTGTCGATGGAGATTCTCCGGCGGCAATGAGATATACCGAGTGCCGTCTCTCCAAAATTGCCGAAGAGCTTTTACTGGATATTGAAAAAAACACCGTTGATTTTATCCCCAACTATGATGCTTCCCGGACCGAGCCGGTGGTTTTACCCTCTAAAATTCCCCATCTGCTTGTTTTTGGATCAGTCGGCATTGCTGTGGGAATGGCTACTGATATTCCTCCCCACAACCTGACCGAAGTGGTGGAGGCGGCCCTTTTTCTGATTAAAAACTCTTCGGCTACCAATAATCAGTTGATGAATTTTGTTAAAGGCCCCGATTTTCCCACCGGCGGCATTATTTACGGGGGAAAGAATTTAAACGAGGTCTATTCCACCGGCCAAGGTTCGGTTACCTGCCGGGCCAGAGCCGACATCGCCGAGAGAAAAGCGGGCCAGTACAATATTGTCATTTCCGAAATCCCTTATCGAGTCAACAAATCGGAGCTGATTCAAAAAATCGCCCAGCTGGTGACTGACAAGAGAATAGAAGGCATTAAAGACCTGCGGGATGAAAGCGACAAAGACGGACTTTCTGTCGTGATCGAATTGAAGAACGATGCTACTCCCCAGAAAATTTTAAATCAGCTTTATAAAAACACCGAGCTCCAGAAAGATTTCCATTTAAATATGATTGGTTTGGTTGGCGGAATCCAACCCCAACTTTTGTCGCTAAGAGATATTTTGGAACAGTATCTTTCTCATCGCCAAGTGGTGGTGCGTCGCCGGACGGAATTTGATTTGACCCGAGCCAAAGAGAGGACCCATATTTTGGAGGGTCTTTCCAAGGCCCTGGACCAGATTGATGCGGTTATCGCGACCATCAAAAAATCAAAAGACAGGGAAGAGGCCCACAAAAATCTGATGGGTAAATTCAGGCTGACTGCCGTCCAGGCAACAGCCATCTTGGAAACCAAACTTCAAACCCTGGCTTCTCTGGAAAGAAAGAAAATCGACGATGAGCTCAAGGAAAAAAAGAAATTGATTAAAGAGTACGAAGAAATACTGGCCTCTCCCAAAAAAATTCTGGCGGTGATTGAAAAGGAGCTTATTGAAGCGAAAGAAAAGTACGGAGATGCCCGCCGCACCCAGGTGGTCGGCTCGGGATTGACTGAATTTAAAGATGAAGATCTTATCGCCCAGGAAGAAACCATCATCACTCTTTCCTCGGGAGGATATATCAAACGGGTCAATCCTTCCGTCTTTAAAGTTCAGGGCAGGGGCGGTAAGGGTATCGCCGCCTCGGATGTGGGCGAAGACGATTTTCTCACCCATTTGGTCTATGCCCGGACTCACGACAACATTCTTTTCTTTACCGACAACGGCAAGGTTTATCAAACCAAAGTTCACGAGATACCCCAAGGGTCCCGGATAGCCAAAGGGAAAATCGTCCATAACTTTTTGAATATTACTCCTTCAGAAAATATCCAGGCATTGGTGGCCTACGACCCCAAAGCTGACGAAATTAAGCATCTGGTGATGGCCACTGCTGCCGGCGTTGTTAAAAAAACTCTCATTGAGGACTTTGCCAACGTCCGCCGGAGCGGGATTATCGCCATTAATCTAAAGAAGGGTGACTCCTTAAAATGGGTCAAGCCCTCTTCGGGAAACGATCAGGTGATAGTTATCACTGCCAAGGGCCAATCCATTCGTTTTAAAGAATCTCAACTTCGTCCTATGGGCCGATCGGCGGCGGGAGTGGGGGGCATTAAATTGAAAGGCGGTGATTCGGTCATAGGAGTGGACATCATCAAGAGCGGTGAAAAGGGGAAAGGGGAAAGTAAGAATCTTTTGGTTGTTTCCGAACAGGGATTTGCCAAGCAAACCCCTCTCAAAGAGTATAAAGTTCAATCCCGGGGCGGTCAGGGGGTAAAAACCGCTAAAATTAGCTCCAAAACCGGTAACTTGGTGGCCTGTAAAATCATCGGTGAAGAAAAAGAGACAATTGTTCTTTCGGCCAAAGGGCAAATTATCAAAACCAAGCTGGCCGACATTCGCCAGAGTTCTCGGGCGACCAGCGGCGTGCGGGTAATGAGAGTTAAAGAAGGAGATAAGATAGTGGCCATAACCTGTCTTTAAAGTTTGTGATATAATTTGGGCATGAATTTGAGTAGGAACCAGATAATCATCGTCGGTGCCGGGCTGCTTATTGTCCTTGTAGTCGTCCTTGGAATTCTGGGAATCATTCCTATCTTTCAAAGCGGCGGCCAGAGCAATGGCGATCCTGATTACCCGACAGGCAAGGTTAAGTTGGTGATTTGGGGGGTACAAGACACCTCCGCTTCTTTTGATACCGCCTTTCAAGCCTACAAAGCGGCCTATAAAAATGTAGAGTTTCAATATATTAAATTTGATTCTCCGGAAAAATATCAAGAAACTCTTTTGAATGCTCTAGCCGAAAGAAAAGGCCCCGATATTTTTATGGTCCACTCTTCCTGGGTCTATGAAAACTGGGGGAAACTAAAAGCGGCTCCGGCAAAAATTGTTACCACGCAAACCGTCGCCCAGCTCTATCCGGAGGTGGTTTCCAAAGATTTTGTTCTGAGCGGAAACGTTTTCTCCCTACCTTTGTATCTGGATTCTTTGGCTCTTATCTATAACAAAGACATTTTTAACGTCAAAGCGCTGGTCTCCCCTCCGGCTAATTGGGACGAGACGGTTGGCGATGTTTTGAAAATCAGAGAGTTGGATGAAAGCAAAAAAATATCTTTGGCGGCTCTGGCTCTGGGTACCTCCCAAAACATCAACAACGCTCCTGAACTTTTGACTCTTCTTATGTTGCAGTCGGGGTCGTTCATCAATCCTAAAGACGGCAGCGGAGTTTTTTTTGACGCCAATGCCCAGAAAGCGCTGGATTTTTACCTTCAATTTTCCGACCCCATTAATCCCTACTACACCTGGAATGAAGGACTCGACGATTCTTTGTCCGTTTTTGCTTCCGGCAAGGTGGCGATGGTTATTGATTTCTTCGGCTCCTTGGCCAAGATAAAAGAAAAAAATCCTTTCCTTAATTTTGGAACGGCCACACTGCCTCAACTCAAAGGAGCGCTTTCTTACCAACAAGCCAACGTTGCCGACTACTGGGGACTGGCGGTCTCGGCCCAATCGCTTAATCCTTATGCCGCCTGGCATTTTGTCAGGTACTTAACCACCAATTCCACTGCCTACAGCCAATATCTTCAGACAGCGGGTCATCTTCCAGCCTTAAAATCCTTAATCAGTCAGGGATTGGGAGGGGACAACGATGCTTTCCTCCGGGGATTTTTGATTGCCAAGACCTGGCAGAAGACGAATTATGAAAAAATCGGAGAAATTTTGAGGAGAACCATAACCGATATCCTTTCGGGAAAAATCCAGCGCCGGCAGGCTCTCAAAGCAGCCGAAGGAGAGATTAACGCGCTTTATTAGAAAAAAGCCGCTTAAAATTTTATCGTTGGACAATCAAGTTTCTGAATCTTATTATTAGCCATATGAGAAAATCTGCCGTCATCGCCTCTATTGCCGTCCTCCTCTTTCTCTCGGCTTTTTCGGCGGCGGCGATTTGGACGTTCGGTGATCCCCTGGTTCCCTGTGGAAACGAACCGGATGATATGTGCACCTTTCCCGATTTTCTGGTGATGATAAACAACATCGTTCAATTTGCTTTGTTTTATGTCGCCGTCCCCATCGGAGTCATTTGGATAATCGTCGGCGGATTTTTTATGATGACTGCCGGCGGCAACGAGGGACGCTTCGGCAAAGGCAAGAAAATTATCTATTCGGTCCTGATTGCTCTCTTAATTGCCTTCGGTGCCTGGCTGATTGTGGATACCGTCTTAGGGTTTCTTAATATTAAAGGAGATTAGTTTTTATAGTATAATCAATACATGATTAAGAAAATTATCTGGTCTCTTGCGTATCTTTTTTGGGCAGCCAAGACTTTTGCCGTTGAAACAACAGTTCCGGTTCCCGGAGCAGGCGACTGTGGAGCTGATCCTGAAAAAGGCGAAATTTGTCTGGACAGTCCTCTTGGTAGTCAAACCTTCGCTACCCTTCTGCAAAGCATTATCAACTATCTGATTATTGTCGCCGTTCCCATTCTGACGATTATGGTTCTTATCGGCGGCTTCCAGATGCTGACCGCCGGAGACAACGAGAACAGATTTAAACAAGGGAAGAAAACCCTTACCTATGCCGCTATCGGGGCAATAGTGATTTTGGCATCCAGCGGACTTCTTTTTGTTCTCGGTGAAATTCTCGGGATAGATTCTTCTAAACTTGAACAGACCCTGCCCTAAAGCTATTATGACAAGAATTTCTATAAAAAAATATTTATCGTGGTTCTTTCTTCTCGCGCTCTTGCTGGTTTCTCCCACCATTTTTGCTGCTGACGAATTTCAAACCCCCGAGAATCTAAAGAGCGTGGGGGGTATTATCAATATTCTTAATCAAGTCGTTTCCATCTTATATCAAGTATTCTTCATTGTCGCTGTCGGAGCTATCCTGTGGGCGGCCTTTACTTATCTTAGAGCCGGGCAGGACGCCAAAATGGTTGACCAAGCCAAAAATCAACTCAAATACGCCGTTATCGCTATTGTTGTCGCTTTGGTTGCCGGTGGGGCGTCGTTAATTATAAAAAGCTTTATCGAGAGCGCCTCCTAGACAGGAGTTAATATGAAAACAATTAAAAAAAACAGGCTATTTTTAACATCAGGTTCGTTGCTGGCTTTGGTGACCATTTTTATTGCCGCGTCCTTTGTTGGGGGTGTTTTATCTACCCAAACAGCAGACGGAGAAGAAATTAACATCGCCCCCTTTAAGGATCAGTCTGTTGTAGGCAGTCCCGGTCTTCAGGGAGAAGAGTATAAAATTTTTGAAAACGTTATTTACAGCATAGTCAGCTATGTTTATATGGCATTTGGCGCTGCCGCCATCTTCTTTATCCTTCTGGCCGCTTACAATTTTCTTATCGGCGGTCAGGACGAAAAAAAACTGGCTACCGCCAAAACCCAGCTTAAATACGCCGTCATTGCCATTGTCATAGCTTTGATATCTGGAGGAGCGTCGTTGATTATAAACTCATTCCTGCTGAAGGCAGGAGAATAAATTTATTTTGTTATGCACAACAAAATCAAAAATTTTCTTTATTTAGTGCTTTCACTGTTTATAGCTGATGGTGCAACTTCTGTCTTTGCTAAGGTGGAACCGGAAACAGGCTCTAATAATCCCTTCGTCCCTCAAGAAATAATTAATCAGTCTCCAATAAAAAGCTATCGAGACGTCTGGGATTTAGTACACAACATCGTAGTTGTAGTTTTTGACGTCTTTTTTGTAGTTGCCATCCTTTTTATTCTTCTGGCCGCTTACAATTTTCTTATCGGCGGTCAGGACGAAAAAAAACTGGCTACCGCCAAAACCCAGCTTAAATACGCCGTCATTGCCATTGTTGTCGCCTTGGTTGCCGGTGGCGCATCTCTTTTAATTGGTAGTTTTCTTGGAACAGCGGGATAACAGCAATATGTTTAAAAGATTTTTTTACAGCGCACTTTTTCTTCTGATGGGTATTTTTTCTTATTACCCGGCTTTGGCTGCCAGGCTTCAGCCCGTAGGACCCCAAAACATTACCGGTTCTCCGGTAGAAACTCCTCTGGAAGTGGAAATGATCATTTATCGGATTATCGGATATGTTTATACTTTCTTCTTTTTGGCAGCGGTGTTTTTTATCCTCTTGGCGGCCTACAATTTTGTTTGGGGAGGGAGCGACGAGAAAAGATTAGTGACAGCCAAATCTCAGTTAAAATACGCTGTCATTGCCATTGTTGTCGCTTTGATGGCCAGTGGAATCTCTATTATCATCGACAACTTCCTGCTGGAAGGTACAGGCCAGATGAGATTCTTCCTTTTCTAATTTAATTTTTTGTGATAAGCTTTGCCAAGCAAACAAATTAAAAATCGTAAAGGTCGTAAAATCGTTTTGATACAAAAATTTATTTATGAGTAAAAAATCGTTATTACTCGCCGGTCTTTTACTGGTTTTGGGCGTGGTTGGCGTCCTAAGCGTCTTTGCTCAAGGGTTCATTCCCGGACAGCCACCGCCACCGCCGGTGCCGGTAACCGGACCGACGACTATCGGTGAGGGCGTTTCGGTTTTCGTTAAAATCGTCCAGTGGATTTACACTATTCTCTTCATTGTTGCCGTTCTCTTCATCCTGATTTCCGCTTACTACTTCATCACCAGCAAGGGAGACACGGAAAAAACCGGAAAGGCAAAACAGATGCTTATCTATGCCGTTATCGGTATCGTGGTGGCGCTTCTTTCTTACACTATCGTCTACTTTGTCCAGCGATCGTTGTCTTCGGGAGGCGGTCTCTTGTAACAAAATTTCGTTCGCTGACTTGCCCTCCTAAGTTTTTCCCTGAAAAATTTTGGAGGGTAAAAAAGAGCTTCTCATTTTGGGGAGCTCTTTTGTTTTGTATAAAGGTGAAAAGCCCGATGCTTGCGCATCGGGCTCTCTGTGTTCCGTGGCCTCGTTAGGTTAAGACCTGGAGTGTGCGGTTGGGTGCGGGAGACAATGGTGTCGCCTCCGGTGGCTGTTGGAACGGATCCCGCCGCTGTCTCTCCTCTCGGTCCGGCACCTTCTCGGTGCTGACTTGGGGGAGGAGGGAGATGGTTGCCGAACCGTTTCCCTTCAGGAGGTAGATGACTACACTTTCTCCCCCTGAAGGAATGGCTGGGGGTTTGACGACGATCTGGAATGGACCAACGTCACTCCCTTTGTCGCGTCCGCCATCATCGCGAACGAGACGGTGCCAGTAGCCAGGGTAATCCGGGGTTCGGCACCGAAAGACGGCATCGTCCCTTCCCGGAAAAACGCGGAGCCGGACAGGATGATTGGGAGAGAGGTTGATGTTCGGGATGACGCTTCCCACCTCTACATCTACCACGTAGGTCACGACCTCGTTAGTGGTGGGAGGGGTGGGAATGATTGCCGTCTTCTCGCCGCCGTTGCTCTTGGGCCAGATGGCTATTCCTAGAGCCACAACAGAAAAGATGGCTCCAAGAACAATCGCTGCCCAAATGGCGTTTTTGTTTACCCCCTTGGTCTCCATATTACACCTTCTTTCCGAAGAGGAGTTCGAGTAGCTTCTCCGCTACTGATCCGAGTTGCGGGATGTCAAGAACGGTAGTGGATTTTGTGGCCTCGCCTTGTTGAGCTTGCACAGCGTCTATGGCTCTGTCAGGGGATACACCAGTGGCCTTGAGGGCCTCAACCTGTTGGGCCCTTCTCTGGGTCTTTATGAGGTCGGCCTGTGTTTGTAAACCAACCTCGGTCTGAGCCTCCTTGCCTTTCTCAATGGCTGGGTCGGGGACCACCTTGGAGATTTTGAAGCGCTTGATCTTAATCCCCAGTTTCTTGATCAGTCCTTGACCACTCCCGTTGAGGATGTTGTTGCGCTCTTCTTCGGTGATGGCTTCTTGGTCAACAACGTTGTTGACCACATACTCGGCGAATTTTGAAGCCAGAGCCACCGCTTCCTCCCACGTGTTTGGCTCCTGATCTTCCCTCGCCGCCAATTCTCGGATGGCCTGGGAAATGTTCCCATGGAGGATCTTCTGGACCTTGTCAAAGTGCTCCTCGACAGTTGTCTTGTCCACTCCTCCACAGGCCCGGAGGAAATCCTTGACCCACTTCTCTGCGACGTACCATGTGACGTCGTAGAAAATGGTTGAGTCCACCCGGTCCTTCTCGGTTCTCACCTCCTCCACCTTCTGGTTGTTGTAGTTCTTGTCAGAGGTGTCAAAGATGACGGGTTTGCTCCACCATGGGTAGAGAAGGAAAAATCTCCATCCCCCATCGAAGAGCTTGATCTCGCTACCGTCTCGCAGGTAGGTCCCCTTTCGTAAGACAGCATGCTTGAACGGAGGAGTGGCCGGGGTCTTTCTATACCCCGTCAAAAAAATCACCAATCCCCAAAAAACCAACGCGCCGAGAATCCAGAACATCTTCCACCTTCCTTTCACCCCGACTACTGTCGGGATTGATTTCGTGTTACGGTTGGCTGCTACACCCCAAACTCTAACGGAGAAACTCTCCGGTTGTCAGTAGCTAGTTGCTAGTCGTTGTTTATTTATTGCACCCGTATGAATCCCCGTCTTTTTTTAGAAAGACGAAGAGTTGTTATCAAAGTTCAGGTCTATATGATACCATATTATCTAATCAGTGTAAAGAGTGGATTTGTTAGTAAAAATAAGGCATTTTTGCTGTTTTTCTTGAAAAATATCCGATTTTGAAATACTATTTAGCAAGAGCCCAGGTGATGAAACTGGCAGACATGCTAGCTTTAGGAGCTAGTGCCGCAAGGCGTGGGAGTTCAAATCTCCCCCTGGGCACGTTTTCTTATCCGATCTTTCCGTTACTGATCGCTATCGTTTGCGCATCAACCGTTGTTAATTGTTATTTATTCGCTTATAAAAAAATTCCCACTATCTTATCTTCCGATCGGAAGATAAGATAGTGGATCAATAAAAAACAAAAAACTGGTCAGTTGATGGTTAGTCAATTAGCCAGCTATCTAAACAAACAGTGTAATTATTAGGAAATTTGTTTTAAGCTACCTGTCTTAGTTATTTCGAAAATCTCCACATAACTCACCATTCCAAGATCGTTGAGATTCTTCAAAAACTCCTTGGGTATTTTCGTTTTTCCAATCCAAACACTTTTTTGAACCAAATTAAAATCAAGATTCTTCAATGCAGATACCAGCCAATGTCTTTTTTGTCTCTCTTTCTCCGGGACGTCGAAAGCCACCACCGTGACTCTGTTTTCATTTTTTCCCCCACTTTCTTTTTTATATTTGGGTGGCGGCAAGGAATTTTTTGACTTTAATCTTAGTTTCACTAACAACCCCTCTCCTTTAGTGGTCAACTTGATTTCTCCCGGGTGTTTGTTTTCTATAAGACTATCTCTTTTAAGCCTATAGACCAAATTATAAAACCTTTGCCTTTCTTCTCTTTCTTGAGATTCCCGCGCTCTTCTCGAGAGAGCCTTGTCAACTGCTCTGTCCATGTCACGCATAGACGCTCCGTAACCGGCCGATAAAAAAGCTTCAATTAACACTGAAGCCGTCTCAATCCCATCTTTAATTAACTCTAGAATTTTTAATGTTTTTTCTTCCTTCATATTTGTATCTGAAAGTTAATTATTATTTTATTGGTTTTGAAGCACCTGCGCTTAGTTATTTGAATTATTTATATTCTACTATCTTATTGAACGATCGTCCAATAAGATAGATGGTATAATTGGGAAGATAACTAAGAAGATAGCTGGGAAGACAGTGTTGTTAAAAAGTACGAATGAGAACTGATAAAGATGAATAATTAATAACAAACCCAGATAACCGCACGTGTGGCAGAAAAGACAACACAAAAGAACTACTTTCTCCTCCGGCCGTGGAAAGAGCGGTGGATTTCTTTTAACTCTTTGTTGGTGATGTGAGTGTAGATTTGGGTGGTGGAAATGTTAGCGTGTCCCAGAAGCGCTTGTACCGAGCGTAAGTCGGCGCCGTTCATTAAAAGATCGGTGGCAAATTGGTGCCTCAGTTGATGAGGAGTTACCTTTCCCAAAATTCCGGCTTTAGTGGCATAGTGTTTGACCAGTCGCTGAACGGTACGGGGCAGAATTCTTCCGATTACTTTGGGATTTCCTGCCTGTCGTCGGGCAGATTTATCCTTGGTTAAACTGACAAACATTGCTTCTTCGACGTCGGTTCTTTTGTTGAGATAGTTTTTCAGCGCTTTCTGGGCCCGGGGGGAGAAAAAAACGATTCTTAATCTTCCTCCTTTTCCTCTGATGGTTACCTCTCCCTTTTCAATGTCGGTGTAGCGGGAAAGAGAACAGAGTTCCGAGATACGTAGCCCCGTGGAAAATAAGATTTCCAAAATAGATTTATCCCGCAAGACTCGCAGGGAATCACCTTCGGGCGAATCCAAAAACCTTTCCAAATCAGAGTACTCCATTATCTCTATCTGTCTCTGGGGAATCTTGGGCAGTTCTATTTGCTCGGGAAGAATTTTGGTCTTTATGTTTTTTTTGACGAGAAATTTAAGAAAGTTTCTCAGGGCAATAATATAGTAACTTTGGGTGTTTTTTTTGAGAAAATCCTCCTCTTTTCCGGCCCGGCGGCTTAAAGTGAGACGGAAACTACGAACCGCTTCCTCGGTTAACTGTCCCAGCGAAGAAATTCTTTCCTTTCCAATAAACTCCAAGAGATAGCGGCGATAATTTTCCACTGTTTTGGGAGAGCGGTTTTTTTCTATCTCCAGATAATTGAGATATTCCTTTATGTATTTTTGGATTTCGGTCACAAATAAGTTTCTAAAGTTTGTAAAGTTGAAAAGTTTGTAAGGAAAAGAAATATTAAATGCCGACCATCTTTATAAACCTTATAACTCTTAACTTTAAACTGATTCTATCACATTTTGCGACAGATAAAAATTGACTTTATCCAAGGCCAAGAGTACACTGGAAGAGTTATGCTTACACCCAGAAAAAAACAGAACATCGTCAAGGAACTGGGGACTCACGGATCGGATACCGGATCGGCCCAGGTTCAGATAGGTCTCATTTCCAAACAGGTAGACGAACTAACCAAACACCTTAAATCTCATCCCAAGGACAACTCTTCCCGGAAGGGCCTTTTAAAGATGGTTTCCAAAAGAAGGAAGCTTTTGGATTATTTGGCCAAAAACGAGGAAAAAATTTACGCCAAGGTGCTTAAGAAATTGGGATTGAAGAAGTAAAGTTTTTATTTATAAATTTGAGGCGAAGCAACTGATTTATAACTATAAAAAGTTTACCCCATTAGATAGCAAGCTCTGCGAGCTTATCTAACGGGGTGCTCCCTGCCTGCCGGCAGGCAGGGGTTTACAACCAATCGCTGCGCTCATAAACAAAAACGGCACATGCATTACAAAGATCAGCGGGTAGGAATTTTCGTCGACGTTCAGAATCTTTATCACTCGGCTAAGCACCTCTATCAATCGAGGGTTAACTTTTCTCAGCTCATCAAACTGCTGACTGGCAGCCGCCAGTTAATTCGGGCAATTGCTTATGTAGTTAAGAGCGAAACCGCTGCCGGAGAGGCGGCCTTTTTTGAGGCCTTGGAAAAGAGCGGGATGGAATTGCGGATAAAAGATCTGCAAATTTTCGCCGGTGGTGCCAAGAAGGCTGACTGGGATGTGGGAATGGCGGTAGATGCCATTCGGATGGCCTCTTTTTTGGATGTCATCATCCTTATAACGGGGGACGGCGACTTTGTTCCCCTGGTTGATTATCTTAAATGGGGGTTGGGACGTCAGGTGGAAGTGGCCTCTTTTGGAAGAAGCACCTCGGCCAAATTAAAAGAGGTAGCCGACACCTATGTTGATTTGGACGATAACCCCAAAATATTATTAAGGTCGAAAAATATTAAATAATTGAATTGCTACTAATTACGAATTGTGTACGAATATACCGATAAAACCCATTTTATTCGTATATTTGTATGTAATTCGTAGTCGGTAGAGAGTTACATGAATATCCAAAATAAAAAGGAATTCTCCCTTCCTTTCTTTGGGAGAGATTTAAAATTCATTCTTTCCGATATTGCCGGCCAGGCCAACGCTGCGGTCATTGGCCAGTACGGCGAAACGGCCGTTTTGGTGACGGCGGTGATGGGAAAAGAGAACCGGGTCATGGATTATTTTCCCCTAACGGTTGATTATGAAGAGAGATTTTATGCTGCCGGCAAAGTTCTCGGCAGCCGCTTTATTCGAAGGGAAGGAAGACCCTCCGATTTCGCCGTTCTTTCCGGGCGCTTAATTGACCGGACAATAAGACCTCTTTTTGACCAGCGCTTGCGAAGAGACGTTCAGCTGGTAGTCACTATTCTTTCTTACGACGAGGAAAATGACCCGGACTTTGTCGCTTTAAACACCGCCTCTTTGGCGTTGGCCATTTCCGATATTCCCTGGAACGGACTGGTGGGGGGATTGCGGATTTTAAAAACTAAAGACGGATTTATTTTTAACCCCCTTAACTCCGAGAAAAACGGCGCCCTTAAAGAAGAGGGAAGTTTTGAAGCTTTCTTCTCCGGCACTGACAAAAAAATCAACATGGTTGAGTTGGAGGGAAGAGATGCCAAAGAAAAAGAAGCCCAGGACGCCTTCCTAAAATCGTTTAAGGAGATAAAAAACCTCATCTCTTTTCAGGAAAAGATTGTTAAAGAAGTTGGGCGGGCCAAATCGGAAGTCTCCTTCTTCGAGGTGGATGCTAAACTTTCCCAGGCTATCGGAGATTTTTCCAAAAACAAGTTAGAAAAAGCTCTTTACGTCTCTTCTAAAAACGAGCGCAACCAAGAACTTTCTGATTTAAAAGAAGAATTGGTAAATCATCTAATGAGTCTTGGGTTTGAAAGTCTGAACGGATTGGAAAGCGTTTGGGAGGATTTGGTTAACCAAATAGTTCACCAAAACATCTTAACCTCCGAAAAAAGACCGGACGGAAGAAAGTTGAACGAGTTAAGACCCCTTGAGGCCCACATCGGACTCTTCAAACGGCTTCACGGCTCCGCTCTTTTTATTCGAGGAGAAACTCAATCTCTGGCGGTGACCACTCTGGCCGCTCCCGGATCGGAACAGTTGGTGGAGACAATGGAAGTTTCGGCCAAGAGAAGGTTTATGCTCCATTATAACTTCCCCCCTTATTCCACAGGGGAAGTTGGCAGATTAGGAATGCCTGGCCGAAGAGAAATCGGCCACGGCGCCTTGGCCGAGAAAGCCCTGCGGGGAGTAATTCCTTCCCAAGACGAGTTTCCCTACACTATTCGGGTAGTCTCGGAAATTTTGTCTTCCAACGGCTCTTCCTCTATGGCCTCGGCTTGCGCCGGAACGCTGTCTTTGATGGACGCGGGAGTGCCTATCAAAAAACCGGTGGCCGGAATCGCCATGGGACTGATTACCTATCAGGGATACGACCCTGTCAGCACCAGCCAAGAATATAAAATTCTTACCGCCATTCAGGGTCCTGAAGATCACTATGGTGACATGGACTTGAAAGCGGCCGGTACCAGAGACGGTCTGACCGCCTTGCAGATGGACGTTAAAATTGGAGGAATTGACGAAGAAATTTTTTCTAAAACCTTAGTTCAAGCTAAAGAAGCCCGCCTCCAAATATTGGACTTGATAGAAAAAACAATACCCGCTCCCCGCCCCCAGATTTCTTCCTATGCCCCCATTATTTTGACGATTGAAATCAAACCCAGCCAGATTGGCAGCGTTATTGGTCCCGGGGGAAAGGTGATTAACGGCATGATTGAGGACTTTGGACTGGAGTCGATTGATATCGATGATTCGGGCAAGGTTTATGTTTCGGCGGACTCTTTGGAAAAAGCCCAGAAAGCGATAGATTTTATCCGGGGCATGACCCGCGAGTTTGCCGTTGGCGAGGTGGTTGAAGGAGAGATTATCAAGATTTTGGATTTCGGAGCGATAGTTGACCTGGGAGGAGGTAAAGACGGAATGATTCATGTCTCGGAATTGAAGAATGGATTCGTTGAGAAAGTTTCCGACGTGGTCAAGTTGGGAGACAGAGTCAGGGCTAAAATAATCAAAGTTGAAGAGAATGGGAAGATCGGATTATCACTCAAGGCGCTAGATAAGTAGAAAGTTAAAGGTATGAAGCATGCCCCGTAGTGAAATGAAATTTCTACTACTGGGGTTTAAAATGTTTTTGAAACAAAAAACTCCCTGTGCGATTGGGGAGTTTTTTGTATTTCGTAGAGAATTACAACAACTCGATCGTTACTGCTTTTCTGCCAAACTTTTGAGCATCAGCTGTGTTTTCAAACCAGATGTCAACAATTTGTTGGTTGCTGTAGCGGGGATTCATCCTGTCCTCGATGATGAAGACCTTACCGCCGAACATTTCCGGGATTTTAAACTTGGTTCCCATCGGCAAGAAGTTGGCGGCCGCTACTCCTTCTCTGACTAAAGTGCCGGAGGCGGTCAAAAACGGAGTACTGTCGGTTTGGGATGGATCGCTGGAATAAGCGGTTGCCCAAACAGTCAGTTTTTGGCTAGAGGAACTCTCCTTAGGCTGAGTAACCACCCTTTCTCTTAAAGAATCGCTACCGATAAAGTTTTGCCGGCTGTTATCGGCTAACCTTTCTCCCTGGGGGTCGGTGGAAAGAATCGCTTCCAGCCCGGATTGAATCTGGCTGCCGCTCCCTGAAAGGGAAGCTAAGACCGATGAAGTGACGATAAAAACAAGAGCCATTCGTTTACCCATATGTTTTTACCCTCCCAACTTTTTAAATCAAACTGCCGATAATTTTGTCCCAAAATTCAATTTAAAAAGTTGGGAGGGTGAATTTAATTTGCTTGCCTGATAGCGGCCATTTTAGCCCCTTTTCAAGCCAAACCCCGTGTTTTTAGGGCGGGGCAACAAAAAACCGCGCTCTGCGCACGATTTATCACATTCTACCCCCTCTATTTTAAAAGTCAAGCAACTCTCCGCGAGCCACTGATTGTTTACGGATATGCATACAAATTGGTATATTGGTACTGATTAATAGTCGGTAGAAAAAACATGCGAGAATTTTTTACCCGGGCTCTGGTTCTGGAGAGAAGAAACTTGGGAGAGGTGGACGGCTTAATCCGCTTCTTTTCCGAGGACTATGGTAAGGTAACGGCCCGAGCCAAGAGTTTGAGAAAAATTCAGTCCAAACTTTCAGGATATCTTCAGCCGCTCAATTTCGTGAAAGTTCGTTTGGTCAAACTAGCCGGGCCGTCCGATGGTTTTGCGGTGGTGGATTGTCTTAGTGATGGGAAATTTTCCAGTCTGGAAACGAATAAAAGATTTGACCTTCTGCCAGTTGTTTCTCTCGTCAACACAATGGCCGGAGAATTGGAAACTGACAGAAAGTTATGGGTTTTTTTGGAAGAGATTTTTTTGCGTCGTTTTGACACCAAAGAAACTATCAGAACTTTTCTTAAAATTGCTGGTTTTAATCCGGACGGAGCTGACTGTTTTTTCTGTCATCAAAAAGAAATTGTCGCCTTTCTCCCCAGCGACCATATTTTCTTATGCTCTACCCACTCTTCAAAAGTTCCGGCGGATAAGATAGTATTGTTATAGTTTTGGATAAGCGAAGCGAATCCACAAAACTAACAACCCCGCTCTAATTTTACCCTTGTTTATTCTGCGGAGCGCGGGTACCGAATAGGTACACCCCGTTATGAGCGAAGCGCTTCGCTCCAGGGAGGGATGGAGTTATTCACTCCTCGCACTTCGCCTGGTGAAACAGAAGCAAAATTAGGGCGGGGTGCTCACCACTGTAGTTATTTTTCATTATCATTCAAAATAAACATTGTTGACATGTCTCTAGAAGACCTGGAAAAAGAGCTCTACGGCCAAAAATCCAAAGGAGAAAGAAAACCTTCAGAAACACCCAAAAGAACCTCTTCCAGTGGTGACTTTTCTGACGCCTCTCTCAAAAGTCCCTGGGAAGTAGGCGAAACGGAGCCTTCCGGCGGCTCCCTTAAAACTACCAAAGACCCTGTCTGGAAATTCATCAGATGGGGGAAAGTTGTTGCTTGGTTTTTGACGGTGGCAATAGTCGTTATGCTCGGAGCGGCTGGATTTTATCTTTATCGGTATTTCTCTGTCAAAGACGTTGGTTTAAGGCTGGAAGCTCCATCGGAGACAGTGGTCGGTTCTCCTTTTTTGATTTCCGTCATCTTTGAAAACTACTCAGAAAAAGTTTTGGTTGCTCCCAAAATTTCTCTTTCTCTGCCGGAGGGGACTATTTATGTTGCCGATGGCTCTAAAAGAGTCGTTGAAAAAAGTTTTGACCAAATTACTCCCAATCAAATCATCAAGGAAGATTTTGAAGTAGCTGTTGTCGGCAAATCTCTCCAGGTCTATCAATTCGACGGTGCCATCTCCTATACCTACCAATCATCCGCTCTCTCCAACCGCTTCGACAAAAGAGCCAGTCTTCCGGTTCTGGCCAGGGATCCGATTGTTGGTCTGGATTTTTCGGCTCCGGACAGAATTCTGAACGGTCAGGATTTTGAACTCTCTCTTCGCTATCAAAACCAGGGAAGCGCTCCTTTAAACGGCCTGATTGAATTTAAACTTCCCGCCGAGTTTACTCTCAAGGGTTCCGATCCTGTTATTGAGCAGTCGCGATTGAATCTGGAAAACCTGTCAGCTGGTCAGGAAGGAGTAATCATCCTTTCCGGCTCGATTATCGGGCAAGAATATTCTTACTTTTCTTTCGAAGTGACCGCTCAAACGAAAATTGGAGACAAACTTTATCCGGTAAACAGTAAACTACTGTCTTTGTCCATCCTGCCCTCGCCGTTGAATCTCAAAATAGAGTTGGAGGGTAAATCGGGAGAAGTAGTTTATCCGGGACAAGCTCTAACTTTTGGAATTTCTTTCTCCAACGAGGACGAGGTTAACCTTTCCGACGTTATCTTAGAGGTGGATTTGAAAGGCGAAATGTTTGATTTTTCTTCTCTGGAAAGCAAGGGTTATTTTAGTGACAGCTATAAAAGGATTACTTGGACGGCGGCCAATTTGCCGATACTTAAAGAATTAAAGGCCAAAACCGGCGGCTCAACATCTTTTAGTATCAGTCTTGCGGATTCTTATCCGATAAGCGGTCTTTCCGACAAAAATTTTACCGTCAAGGTTCTGGGGGAAATCTCTTCTCCTACCGTTCCTTACAATGTGGTGGCCGAAAAAACTCTGGGCATTGCTCAGGCCGAGTATAAAGTAGGCGGCCGGTTGGAGTTTTACCAGTCGGCCTATTTTCAGGAACCTTACCCGGACATCGTCAATTTGGGATCTCTTCCTCCCCAGGTGGGAGTTCCCGTTCAATACACCATTCACTGGAATTTAAGAACTTTCGCCGCTGATTTTAAAGACATTAAAATTTCTTCTTTTTTGGGACCGGGAGTAATTTGGACGGGCAAAGTCAAAACCAACACTCAATCCGTTCCCTCCTATAATTCTCGCACCCAGGAGGTAACCTGGGAGATTCCTTCAATTTTGGCCAACAAGGGGGTGGTGGAAGCCGGGCCGGAGGCCGTCTTTCAGGTGGAATTTATTCCCTCTTCTGTTAATATAGACAATCGTTTTACAATTGTTTCTAGAACCAGCCTGACGGGCACGGATACTTTTGTCCAAAAGCCGGTCAGCATTAACCCCCAAGCAATTGAGTCTAAAGATTTGAACGATTCTGAATTGCCTTCGAAATTTGATAGAGTGCAGCCGTAATTCATAGCATAATGCGAAATTACAGATTAGTTATGCTAATTATGTGAAGGTTCGACCCATTTTTTGCAGAATTCGCATAGTTATTTCGTAGTTTCGCATTGTGTAAATAACATCGCATGAGCAATAAAAAAGAGACAAACAATATAATGGACAAGATAGTCAGTCTGGCTAAGCGCCGGGGATTTATTTTTCCTGGGTCGGAGATTTACGGGGGATTAAAGGGAACCTGGGATTACGGACCGCCGGGAGCGGAGCTTAAATTCAACGTTAAGCAAGAGTGGTGGAAAACAATAGTTCAAAACAGAGAAGACGTCGTTGGTGTCAGCGCCTCTATTTTAATGAATCCAAAGGTCTGGGAGGCTTCGGGTCATACCGGCGCCGGTTTTGCCGACCCCCTGGTGGAGTGCAAAAAATGTCACCAGCGATTTCGTGCCGATCAGGAAGATGTAATTCAGGCGCACGAAGCGGAGCACGCTTTAAAAAAAGAAAAGACAGAATGGGCCGAGCCTAAAAAGTTTAATCTTTTGGTTGAAACCAAACTGGGAGTGGTTGAGGGGGAAAAAGAGACGGTTTATCTGAGAGGGGAAATCACCCAGGGCGTCCACGTCAATTTCAAAAACATTCTTAACTCTTCCCGTCTTCAGATTCCTTTTGGTATCGCTCAAATCGGCAAAGCCTTCCGCAACGAAATTACCCCGGGGAATTTCACCTATCGTTCGGTTGAGTTTGAACAGATGGAGCTTCAGTTTTATGTCAGGCCGGAGGAGAAGACCTCAATGAAATGGTATGAATTTTGGAAAAAAGAAAGAATGGCTTGGTACCGAAACCTGGGGATGAAAAAAGAAAATTTGAGGTTTAGAGAGCATGCCAAAAATGAACTGGCCCACTATGCCCGTGCTGCTTGGGATATCGAATACAAATCTCCTTTCGGGTGGAAAGAGTGTGAGGGTATTCATCATCGGGGCGATTGGGATTTGTCCCGCCACCAGCAGTTTTCCGGCGAGGACATGAGTTATTTTGATCAGGAGAGCGGGGAGCGTTTTATTCCCTGGGTGATTGAAACGTCGGGAGGGGTTGATCGGGCAACTTTGTTTTTCTTGGTTGATGCTTATGCCGAGGAAGACAACCGGATTATTCTTAAATTACACCCCAAACTCGCTCCCTACAAAGCGGCAGTATTTCCTTTACTGGCCAACAAACCGGATCTGGTAAAAAAAGCGCGGGAGATATTCGAAGATCTGAAAGGAGCTAGTTTGGGTCCGATTGCTTGGGACGACCGGGGTAACATCGGCAAACGTTATTATTCTCAGGACGAGATTGGCACTCCTTATTGTTTTACTGTCGACTTTCAAACTTTGGAGGACGACACTCTCACTGTTCGCGACCGGGACACTACCAAACAAGAAAGAATTGCGGTTAAAGAAACAACTTCTTTCCTTAAAGACAAACTTAAATAAAAATATGAGCTTAAACGCAAATAAATTCGTTTTAAAAAACGGACTGAGAGTTTTGGTTATTCCTCAAAAAGAAAGCCCGTCGGTGACGGTGGGAATTTTTGTGGAGGCGGGAGCAGCTTACGAAAATAGGCAAAACAACGGACTCTCCCACTTTCTGGAGCATATGTGCTTTAAAGGTACCCAAACTCGTCCGCGTCCGATGGATATTTCTTCGGAGATGGAATCTCTGGGGGCTTCTTATAATGCTTTTACCTCCCGCGATTTGACCGGCTACTGGGCCAAAGTAGCTTACACCAAGCTGGATAAAATTTTCGATATTTTAGCCGACATGTATTTAAACCCGGTTTTTAATGAGAAAGAAATAGAAAAAGAGAAAGGGGTGATTGTTGAAGAAATTAACATGTACGAAGACCAGCCCCGGACCAAGGTTTCCGAAACTCTGGATGCTTTAATGTATGGCAATCAGCCAGCCGGCTGGAGCATTGCCGGTCCTAAGGAAAACATTCGGAAGATAGACAGAAATGATTTTTTAAAATACCGCTCGGCTCATTATCACGGCGCCAAAACAGTGGTTGTTATTGCCGGCAGGATTGATTCAAAGAAAGCAAAGGCTTTGGTGGAAAAATATTTTTCCAAAATCAAAAAAGACAAGAAAATTGCCCCTGTCAAAACTTCAGAATCTCAAAAATCTTCGGCTCTGGCTCTGGTCAAGAGAGATTTAGACCAAACCCATTTCATTTTGGGGTTAAAAGCCTTCTCTTCTTCTTCACCCAAAAAATATCCTCTCGTCCTTCTCTCCGAAATTTTGGGAGGAGGAATGAGCTCTCGTTTGTTTCAGAAAATAAGAGAGGAATTGGGAGCGGCTTATTACGTGGGCAGCTCTCCTTCTCTATTTCTCACCCATGGATACCTGGAAATTTTTGCCGGAGTCAATCACCAGAAATCAATAGTAGCCATTAAAGCTGTTTTGGAGGAATTAAGAAAAATTTTGAAAAAGGGAGTAGAAATCAAAGAACTCAAAAGAGTCAAAGATCATTTTTTGGGAACCTTTCTTCTTTCCCTGGAGACCTCCAGTGACCTGGCCTTCTTCTATGGCGAACAAGAAACGGTTTTGGGAAAAATCCAATCTCCCGAAAACGTTATCAAGAAAATATCTTTGGTAACTCAAAAAGACATCCAAAAAATCGCCAAAGAGGTTTTTGACAACCGAAAGCTGAATCTGGCCGTTATCGGACCGTACGAAAACGGCTCTGATTTTAAGAAAATTCTTAAGATCTAATCTTTTCTCAACTTTCCACTTTCCCCTGCCTGCCGGTAGGCACGGACTTTCAACTTTATACTGTTTTGTAGTATCATTTAGCTAATGGAGAAGCGGATTTTTGATGTTTCTTGGAAGACATTATGGCGCATTTTTGTGATGGTAGTTTTTGCTTTAGCGCTTTTTGCCGCCCGGGAGGTTTTGGTGATTCTTCTTCTGGCCATTATTATTTCCTCGGCTCTCTATGAACCGGTAGCTTATCTGGAAAGAAAAAAAATTCCCCGTCTTTTGAGCATCCTTACCATTTTTCTGGTAGGCGCGGGGATTTTGGGGTTGGTTCTTTATGCCCTGGTTCCTATCGCCTCCATTCAGCTCAAATACCTACTAACCAATATTGACTCTCTTAAACTCCCTCTTTTGGATTTCTTGGGTTCGTCAGAGGCTGTTGCTCAACTGGACCAGGCCATCAGCAACTTTCTCTCCGGAATTTTCTCCGGTGGGGAAGGACTTAACTGGTTTTCTTCCCTGATGGGGAACATTATTTTTGCCTCCATTGTTCTGATTCTTTCTTTCTATCTGACTTTGAGCCGGGACGGGGTGGAAAGATTCATCCGGGCAGTTTTTCCGGCTAACCAGGAAGATTATGCAGTTGATCTTTTTATTCGCACCCGGAAGAAACTCTCTCGTTGGCTTTCGGGGCAATTGATTATCAGTTTCATTGTCGGCTCTTTGGTTTTTGTCGGTCTTCTGGCGGTTGGTTTGGACTATGCTCTGGTTCTAGCAATCTTGGCGGCGGTTTTGGAATTGATTCCCTATGTCGGTCCGATTACGGTGGGTATCATCGCTTTTTTGGTCACCCTACCTCAATCTCTAACAACCGCCTTTCTGGTGGTTTTGATATTTTTTGTGATTCAACAGATAGAAAACCACGTTCTCTCTCCTTTTGTTATGAGCCGGGCCATCGGTATTGATCCAGTGGCAATCGTTATTGCCATGCTGGCCGGAACTCAAATTGCCGGTTTTGTCGGAATCATTCTGGCGGTTCCAGTGACAATCATTCTGCAAGAAGTGGTTGAGGATTGGGCGGCTCGCAAAAAGAAACCAACAGCCAACGACTGACAATCAACGACCTACGACCGGCGATACGCAATTTATCCCAACCCTCCGATTGCTGTTGTTTGTGGCTTGTTGTAGGTCGTAAGTTAATTTTTTATGAAAGAAAAATTTTATATTACCACTACCATTCCCTACGTTAATGACCAACTCCACATTGGCAATACTTTAGAGTTTATTCAGGCTGATGTTTTGGCTCGTTACGCTCGGGCTCAGGGGAAAGAGGTGTTTTTTCTGACTGGCGCCGATGAACACGGAATCAAAATTGCTCGAACCGCCGCCGCCAAGGGACTAACCCCCCAAAAATTTGTTGATCAAAACAGTCGGGCCGCTAAAAATCTCAAAAAACCCTTGAATCTCTCCTGGGACGATTTTATCAGGACAACCGATAAGAAAAGACACTGGCCGGGAGTTTTTAAAATATGGGGAGAACTGAAAAATTCGGGCGATATCTATAAAAAAACCTATCGGGGAATGTATTGTTCGGGGTGCGAGGCTTTTTTGACCGATAAAGATTTGATTGGTGGCCAGTGTGCCATCCACAAAAAAGAACCGGAGTTGGTGGAAGAAGAAAATTATTTTTTTCGTCTCTCGATTTATAGCAAAACCTTAAAAGACAGGATTGAGAGTGGAGAATTTAAAATATTCCCTCAAGAAAGGGCCAACGAAATACTAACTTTGATAGAAAATGGGTTAGAAGATGTCAGTTTTTCCCGCCCCAAAGAAAAACTTTCCTGGGGAATTCCCGTTCCCGGAGACGATTCTCAGATTATTTATGTTTGGGCTGATGCGCTAACCAACTATATTTCGGCTTTGGGTTATGGCCGGGACGATAAAAATTTCCAAAAATGGTGGCCAGCCGACGTTCAGGTTTTGGGAAAGGACGTTTCTCGTTTTCACACCGCCATCTGGCCGGCAATGCTTTTGTCGGCAAAACTTCCCCTGCCTCAAAAAATGTTTATTCACGGACACATTAGTATTAATGGCCAGAAAATTTCCAAATCTTTGGGGAACGTTATTTATCCTCAAGACTTAGTCAAGCAATACAGCACCGATGCGGTTCGCCACTACTTTTTGAGTGAAATTTCTCCTTTTGGAGACGGAGATTTTTCTCTCGGAAGATTCAAAGAAAGATATAACGCTGATTTAGCCAAGGGATTGGGCAATTTTTTTTCGCGAGTGACAACCGTTGCCCGCCGATTTGGAAAGATAAAAAACAATTTCTCCTTGACCGAACTTTTTATTGAACAAAAAATAAAAACCATTCAAAAGAACGTGGATAGGCATCTGGGAGAATTTCGTTTTAACAATGCTTTGTCCGAAATTTGGTCTTTAATTTCTCTGGGAGACCAATATATCAACGGACAAAAACCCTGGGACGAAAGCGAGAGCGAAGTGAAAAGAGAAAAGGCACTCTTTAATCTTTTGATGATTTTGAATGCGGTGGCGGTGCTTCTAGCTCCATTTCTTCCCGAAACTTCTAAGAAAATCACCTCCAGCATTTCCTTGAAAGGTAAAATGGCAAAAATAAAAAAAATTTCCAATTTGTTTCCTCGCTTGGAATAGTTTTTATGGATATAAAAGTCGTTGATGCTCATACTCACGTCCAGTTTGAACAGTACGACAAGGACAGGGACGAAGTTATCAAAAGAGCTTTGGATAATAGAATCGGGATGATAAACGCCGGAGCCGATTTGAAATCGTCGCAGGACGCGGTTGATTTAGCACATAAATATGAGGGTCTTTGGGCGACAGTTGGTATTCATCCCACTGAGACACAGACACACCCAGACAGCGGCGCGGATAAGTCCGAATTTATCAGCGAAAATCAGCTTTCGAATCAGCGTGAATCAGCGATGCGCGAGATTGAAAAACTCGCGCATGATAAGAAGGTGGTTGGTATCGGAGAGTGTGGATATGATCTCTACAGGAACAAAGGCGAAGAAGTTGAAAAAATCCAAAAAGAATTATTTATCAAACACATCCAGCTTTCTAATCGGACTAGAAAACCCTTGGTTATTCACTGCCGGGAGGCGTTTAACGAGACGTTTAAAACGCTTGAGGAACATAAAAACCTTCTTCTTCTGGAAGCGGGGATTTTTCATTTCTTTACCGGCAGGTTAAAGGAAGCAAAAAAAACCATTGAACTTGGTTTTTCTTTCACCTTCGGAGGGCTTATCACCTACAGCCGGGAATTTGATGAAGTGATAAGATCTATTCCCTTAGAAAGAATTTTAGTGGAAACCGATGCTCCTTTTGTTACCCCCGCTCCTTTCCGCGGCCAGAGAAACGAACCGGCTTATGTGACGGAGGTTGTTGATAGTTTGTCGGAGGTGTATAAAAGAGATAGAGAAGAAATGGCCAAAATAGTTTTAGAAAATACTCGGAGAGTTTTTAATTTGTTTTGATTAGGAGTATAATATTTTTATGAAACAAACAACCGAACAAAAAAAAGGGAAAAAATCAATTACTATTATAGAACTTCTGGTCTCTATGGGAATTATTGCTGTTCTGGCCGGAATGATGAGTTTAAATGTCAATCCATCTGAATTCTTGCGCCAATCTCGGGATGCCCAGAGAATTTCCGATGTTAAAAATCTGGATATTAACATCAGTCGAGTTAAATTTTCTTCAAAAACCTTCTCTTTAGGTCAACCCAACATTATTTATCTTTCCCTAGTAGATACTTCTGTCACCTGTAGTAACCTCAATCTCCCTGAACCGCCAACAGGATATTCTTACCACTGTGTAACTGCCTCCGATTTAAATAATGTTGATGGCACCGGCTGGTTGCCAATTGACTTCTCTGAAACGGGACTTTTGGCGGGAATGGCGGTTCTACCGACCGATCCGGTAAATAGCGCTGACTCCGGATTCTATTATCTCTACTCGGTTGACGGAGAGAGCGACTACACGGTGGTGGCTAGCAGTTTGGAGAGCGACAAATATGACATTGCCGGAGATAAAGACCAGACCTCGACCGATGGCGGAGAAGATGACTATGCCTATGAGAAAAAAGAATCGGATTTTGACGGAGAGACGGATAATAACATTGTAGTTAATACCAACGTCAATCATTTAGATAATAGCTACTCTCCCGGATGGGACACTAACTTAAACGGCTTCCAAAAACCCAGTTACGGTTTTTCTTGGGGGTACAACGGTTCCGTTCCCAATCCTTCCATCGGTTATCACGGACATGTTTCCGCCGATTGCGGCGTCGGTCATTCGGGATGTGTTGAGTTTATCGATAAAAATACCCAGTACGGACACCCCCATCGCTTACAGGAGATATATCAAACCTGGCAGAATCCCGGAATTGTTTTTGGTTGGCGGACGGGAACAGTTGTTCGGGTAAAGTTTATGGCCCAAACGGACGACAAATCAAAAACTCCCCGCTTCGGGCTGTTCCACTGGTCTAATAATCAGGGAGCTTATATTTTTGACACTGACATTGTTAGTAAAACAGTACCTAATAAAAAGAAATGGGAAAAAATTACCCATGAATTTACTGTTACCAGCGACTGGGAAACAGATGCTCATGACATAACCTTGTATCTCTACGGCAACGACGGAGAGGAAGGAACCTTGTGGTTAGACAATATTCAGGTGGAGTATTTGAATCCATAAAATCTCTCCCACGTTTTAACTTTGTTTTACTCTTAACCCTGTTAGAGGTAGAAACGCGCTGCAAGCCATCACGACCTCTAGTAAGGTTGACAAATACCCCCCCGGGGGTATTATTAGTTTACAATATGAAAACCACAAAAGACAAAATAATTCGCCGGCTGAAAATAATTGAGGGCCAAGTGCGAGGAGTTCAAAAAATGGTTGAAAAAGACACTTACTGTATTGATGTCATTACCCAAACGTCGGCAGCTAAACAGGGACTTTCTAACCTGGAAGATTTGCTTTTGGAAAGACATCTGGGCAGTTGCGTCTTGAACCAGGTTAAATCGGGTCAGGCCGACAAAGCCAAAAAAGAAATATTAAAGGTCTACAAACTCAAAAGGGTTTAAAGTTTTATAACATGAATAAAAATTATTTATTTATAGTTTTGGCGGTAATTTTAGTGGGAGTGGGAATCTATTTTTCCTCTTCTGATCCTGTTGTCAACAGCCAAGGGAAGATAGAAACATCTCATCTTTCTTATGACTTTGGTCAAGTAATAATGAACGCCGGAGACGTTGAACACCGCTTTGTTTTAGAAAATAAAAGCGACCAGTCGATCATTCTTGGAGATATTTCAACCTCCTGTATGTGCACCACCGCCTTTTTAGAATATGAAAGGGGAAGTATTGGTCCCTTCGGAATGAGCGGCCATGATATAAAAAAAACAGCCAATTTTACCGTGGAGCCAGGAAAATCGGTTGACTTGAGAGTTATTTTTGACCCGGCGGCTCATGGGCCATCGGGTACCGGCTTCACTGAGAGGAATATATATGTAAATACAAATTCTCAAATCCAGCCGCAGATAGTTTTTAAAATAAATGGAATGGTGAATTTGTAAAACCAGAGTTGGTGAATGAATAGATAAAATTATGAACAGATTCCTTTTTTTTATTTTCGGAATGATATTGGCAATTGTCTTGATTGGAGGAGTAACTTATATTGGAGCCAATTTTGGAAATAAGCGTGAGCTGACCACAACCAATCTTTCTAATTCCGAGAACTTAATCAATACTGCTGGTAGCTACTCTTTTGAAACCAATCTCAAAACCCTTGGTTTTTCTAAAGAGCTGACGGAAAACGGGGTTTTTGATTCGGGAAAATATCAGTTGCTTGCCGGTTCTTTGTCGGTGGAAGAAAGAAAAATTTTTGAATCCTCCGGCAATGAAAAAATTATCATTACTCCTCAAAATAATCAGCTCTATTTAAATTTGCTGTGGGGATTGGGACTGGCTCAAGAAAATATTTATTTGGAGGAGTTGAAAAATCTGGAAAACCAAGGGCGGTTGGGGCAATTAGCTTCTACCGGAGGGTGGAATATTGCTCAAGGAGATGCCACTCTTCATTTTATCAGACATAACATCTTGAATCTTTCTTTGGAACAGCAAAGGCGCGTGGCTAACATCGCCGCCACCATTTACCGCCCCTGTTGCGGTAACAGCGCCCGTTTTGCCGACTGCAACCATGGGATGGCAATGTTGGGGGTTGTTTCTTTGGCTGTCTCACAGGGGCTCTCTGATGAGGAAATTTACAGAACGGCTCTTGGGTTTAACTCGCTTTGGTTCCCTTCCCAATATGATCAAATGGCACAGTATTTTAAGATTTTTGAAAAGAAGGAGACGAACCAAGTTAATCCCAAAACTGCCCTTTCAGCCAAATTTTCCAGCGGTCAAGGATTTTCACAGAACGTAGCCAAACCCCTAGTATTATTAAACAATCCATCGGGCGCTTCCGGGTCTGGGGGAGACAGCTGTTCACTCTAAAATTATGTTTATTATTTCTATCTTAGGTTCTTTTCTTGGCGGAATGGCAGCGCTTTTTGCCCCTTGTTGTGTGACCATTCTCTTTCCTCTCTATTTAGGAACAATTTTCAAACAAACATCGCGTGTTTTGCTGATGACAGCAATCTTTGGTTTGGGTATAGCGATTGTTTTGTTACCGATTAGTTTGGGAGTCAGTTTCCTGGCAGAATTTTTCCATAATTATCATCAAGAGTTTTATGTTTTTGGTGGAATAATGCTCCTTCTGGTGGGATTGGCACTGGTTTTTAAAATAAAAATGCCTATGCCTCGTTTTAAACAACCCCAAATTTCTCAAGATGGCAAAATAGGTTTATCCAGCGCTTTTGGGTTAGGGATTTTTTCCGGCATTGCCAGCGCCTGCTGTGCTCCGGTGCTGGCGGGAAGCCTGACCCTAGCTATCATTTCCGGAACTTTTTTGAAGGCATTTGTGGTTAGTATGTTTTATGTTTTGGGAATGGTGGCGCCGCTTTTTATAATGGCTTTTTTCTGGAAGAAATTGAAACTTTCCGATTTGAAAATTTTTGGAGGGGGAAGATTGAAAATTATTGCCGGGGCAATCTTTGTTTTGGTGGGCATTATGATTTTTTATCTGGGCATTACCGGCAATGAGTGGTGGGCGCCCCAGTGGCAAACTGGGCTCGCTGATTGGTTAAAAGATTTTAGTCAAAACATGGTGAATATTTTTAAATAGGATGATTAAAAAAGTTTTTGGGATAAAGGGTATGGACTGCGCTTCCTGCGCGGCCGCCATAGAAAAAGCGGTTAGTAAAATTGAGGGCGTTAAAAACGCCTCAGTTAATTTTGCCTCCGATAAGCTTTTTGTTGACTGCAATAATGAAGTTGATGATCAGAAAATTATCAATGCCGTTGAAGAAAGTGGCTATAAAGCAATAAGCGAAAACAGCACTTATCATCACAACCACAGTTTCCCCTCCCAAATTTTGTCTGACAAAACTTGGGAGGGCGAGCATAACCATGCCAAGATGGAAAGCGATGCGGAATTTGGGACTCTCAAGAAAAAACTGTGGTTTGGAACAGTTGTTTCTTTAATTGTTTTGTTTTTAAGTTTTGGCGGTCAATTTAAGACGTTCGTCCCGGAAAAATTATCCTTTTTAATTCTTCTTTTAATCTCAACTCCTGTTGAATTCTGGGTAGGCAAACAATTCTGGCGGGGAATGTATTATGAATTTAAGAGTTTAAGACCAGGAATGGACAGTTTAGTGGCCCTGGGAACAGGCGCTGCCTATTTTTTTAGCGCCATTATTGTTTTTTTAGAAATTATAAATTATAAATTGGAAATTGCCGACGGGGTCGGCCTGGAACCCTATTTTGACGTGGCTGTTGTTGTTACTACTTTTATAATTTTAGGAAAATACCTTGAAGCCAGAGCTAAAGGTTCGGCGTCAGAAGCTATAAAAAAACTTCTTAAACTCCAGGCGGTTATCGCTCATCATGTTGGAGAAAACGGGGAAATCCACGACATTGATATAAACCAAGTTAAAATCGGCGACATTCTTTTGGTTAAACAAGGAGAAAAAGTTCCGGTTGACGGGATAATTGTGGAGGGGCAGGTGTCGTTGGACGAATCAATGGTTACCGGAGAATCTCTCCCGGTTGATAAAAAAACTGGAGACAAGGTAACTGGGGCCACCATAAACAAAAGCGGTATTTTTAAAATGAGAGCCGAGAAAGTGGGAAGTGAAACGTTTCTCTCCCAAATTGTCAGAATTGTTCAGGAAGCCCAGGCCTCAAAGGCGCCTATCCAAAAATTAGCCGATAAAATTACTCAAATTTTCGTTCCTATTGTTCTGGCTATTTCAGTCATAACTTTTATTATTTGGTTTTCCGTTGGCCCCGAACCGAAAATTTCCTACGCCTTAATTAACGCCGTGGCGGTTTTGATTGTTGCCTGTCCCTGCGCTTTAGGGTTAGCGACGCCTATCGCGGTGATTACTGGAACGGGCAAAGGGGCGGAGAATGGAATTATTATTAGAAACGCCCAGGCCTTGGAGACGGCGGGAAAAACCCATACCGTCATTCTAGATAAGACTGGAACCATCACGGAAGGAAAACCCTCTGTTACCGACATCGTCAGCGTCAGTCAGCGTGATAATCAGCGTCAGTTCGCGCTGTTGCAGATTGCCGCGAGTCTAGGAACACACACAACCCATCCTCTGGACAAGGCCGTGGTGGACAAAGCCAAAGAAGAAAAAATGTCTCTTCTGGCGGTGGAAAATTTTGAGCAGATAACCGGAAAGGGACTAAAAGGGAAGATAGGCGGTCAGAACTATCTTTTTGGAAACAGGAAACTCATTGAAGAATCGGGGGCGAGTATTAATCAGGAGACCGAAAATAAAATAGATGAACTCAATAATCAGGGGAAAACCGCTTTAATTTTGAGCGGCGAGAAATCCATTCTTGGTATTATTGGAATAGCCGACACCCTAAAGGAAACCGCGACGCAAACGATTGAAAAATTAAATGAGATAGGAATGGATGTCTGGATGATAACCGGAGACAGTCAAAAAACAGCGCTTGCCATAGCCAGCAAGGTTGGTATAAAAAACGTTTTGGCTTCCGTTCTGCCCGAGCAAAAATCAGAAAAAATTAAAGAGCTTCAGCAAAAAGGAATGGTAGTAGCCATGGTCGGGGATGGAATTAATGATGCTCCGGCTCTTACCCAAGCGGACGTGGGCATCGCCATTGGCACGGGAACCGACATCGCTATTGAATCAGCAGGCATCACGCTAGTTTCCGGAGATCCGGTGGGAATTTACAAATCTATCCTGTTGTCGCGCAAGACGCTTTCCAACATAAAACAGAATCTTTTTTGGGCTTACGCCTACAACATAGCTTTAATTCCCGTGGCTGCCGGAATCTTATACTTTTTGGGAGGACCGCTCTTGAACCCTATTTTGGCCGGAGCGGCAATGGCTTTTTCTTCTCTGTCGGTCGTGCTAAACTCGTTGAGATTGAAGAGATTAAAGCTCTAATGTTTATGACTCCCGATGTCTCAAATATTACAGATTTTGATTTTAGGACATCGGAAGTCGTTAACTTGAAGTTATATTTAGGGTCGATAATTAAATAGGATGTAATATGAAAAAAATAATCTTCGTTTTAGCTGGAGCATTATTAGTTCTACCTCTGGCATCATCAGCTCAAATGATGAACGGCTCTGACTATCAATCTGCTGGGCAGGAATGGATGCAAAAGATGATGGGTGATAATTACGATTCCTATAAACAAGAAGTGACGGAGATGATGGGAGAAGATTTTTTCCAAAAAATGCAGGAACTTATGGGAAAATCCTACCAGTCGGGAAAAGGGTATATGAATATGATGATGCCGATGATGAGTGGATTCACGAGCGCCTATAACCAGAACGCTTTAAAGGGGTGGGGCGGAATGATGAGCGGCTGGGGCGGTTCTTTTTGGGGATGGATCGCCGGATTTCTGATGATTCTTCTGGGAATCGCGTTGGTCGGGATTCCTTTGGGTGTCTTTGTCTTGCTGGTGCTGCTGATAGTTAAGTTAGTCAAATCGCTTAAATAAGAACTAACGTTTGCTGATAATGCGGATGTGGCGGATGGATGCTGATTAGAGCTAAAACAATCCCGATAAATCGGGATTGTTTTAGCTTACAAAATAACTTGCTTATATCCGCCATTTTGAATTATGATTGTCTAATGTTCAAAACGCTTAAGAAAAAAGACAGGATTTTATCTAGTTTGGCGGAGAAAGAGGTGAAAAGACAGAAAAACACCATTGATTTAATTGCTTCGGAAAACATCGCTCCTCAGGGAGTTTTGGAATTGCTGGGCTCGGAACTGACCAATAAGTACTCGGAAGGGTATCCGGGCAAAAGATACTATCCGGGAAATGTCTACTATGACCAGATAGAAGAACTGGCAAAAAAAAGAGCCCTAAAAATTTTTCGCTTAAGTTCTAGGAACTGGCACGTTAATGTTCAGGCCTACTCGGGAGCAGTGGCTAATCTGGCTGTTTATTTGTCTGTTTTAAAACCGGGCGAAACCATATTATCCATGAACCTAACCGCCGGAGGCCACCTCTCTCACGGTTCAAAAGTCAGTTTTACCGGAAAGCTTTTTAATGTCGTTCACTACGGCGTTGATAAAAATTACGACATTGATTACGGGGAATTGGAGAAATTAGCCAGGAAACATAAACCCAAGATGATTATTTCCGGGGCTTCGGCTTATCCTAAAAAAATAAACTTTGAAAAAATAGGAAAAATCGCCAAGAAGGTTAGCGCCTATCATCTAGCTGATATTTCCCACTATGCTGGTCTTGTTTCCGCCGGTTACTATCCTTATCCTTTTAAGTTTTCTGATTTTGTGATGACCACGACTCACAAATCTCTTTTTGGGCCAAGAGCAGCATTAATCTACATAAGTAAAAATTCTTCTTTGGCAAAAAAAGAAAAAATTGACTTGCCTTTATTAGTTGACAAAGCGGTTTTCCCCGGGCTTCAGGGAGGACCTCATAACAATACCATTGCCGCCATTGCTCACGGGCTTTGGCTGACGGCAAAAAACAAAAAATATTACAGACAAGTTGTTAGAAACGCCAAAGTGCTTTGCGCGGAGATGAAAAAAATGGGATTTGTGGTGGTTGGAGGAAAAACCGAGAGCCATCTGTTTTTAGTGAATGTTTTGGGACTTGGGATGAACGGTTTTGAAGCGGAAAAAATGCTGGAAAAAGAAGGAATTTTGGCCAACCGCAACACCGTTTTTGGAGACATCTCTCCTTTTAAACCGTCGGCTATCAGAATTGGTACCTACGCTGTCACCTCAAAAGGGATGAAAGAGAAGGATATGAAAAAATTGGCCAAGAAAATTTATAACGTTTTGGTTGTATGCAGACATGGTTAAAATAAACGGAAAAGAAATTGCTCAAAAAATATTAACCGGGTTACAATCACAACCAGTACCCAAAAAATTTCTGGCGGTTTTTTTGGTAGGCAACGACCCGGGCTCGGTCAGTTTTATTGAGCAAAAGGAAAAAATCGCCAGAGAACTGGGAGTAGATTTTCGTTCGTATCACTACGAGGAAAATATTACCAATGACGATCTAAGAGAAAGAATGAGGAAAATAGTTTTGGCCAAAAGGTGCGGCGGGGCAATTTTACAACTTCCTCTGCCAAACAATCTCAACCCTTTTTACGCGGTTAATGTTGTTCCGCCTCAGAAAGACATTGAGATAATGTCGGAGAGAACAATTGGCTCTTTTTATCACGGCCGGTCTTTGGTTTTACCTCCAACGGCGGCGGTAATAGACGAAATACTAAAAAGTCTGAATTTGAAAAGAAATTCTTTTGAGCAAGTAGCGGTTTTGGGGCAGGGATTTCTGGTGGGACGTCCGGTAACCAATTGGTTTCTAGAAGAAGTTTCTGAGGTTTGTTCTTTGTCGGAGGGTTGCAGCTTGGATTATTTGAAAAGCGTTGATTTGGTTGTTTTGGGAACTGGTAGAACGGGATTAGTCAAAGCCAGCATGCTTAAAAAGGGTGTGGGAGTGATAGATTTTGGGTATGGAATAAGTGAAAAAACGGGAAGAATGAGCGGAGATTTTGATGCCGATTCTTTAGCTGAAACCGGAGAAGACCACCTTTCTTTTTACACACCCACTCCGGGAGGAACAGGACCAATTTTAGTCGCTTCTCTGTTCAAGAGTTTCTATAAGTTGAACGCTACTGATTATTAACTATTTAACTAATATACAAATATTTATTAGTAAATTCGTACAAAATTAATATTTCGTAGAGAAACACATGCGGTCTCTTTTCAAGTATATCTTTCTTGTTATTAGTGGGTTATTTATTTTAATAGCGGCCTACGCTCTTGTTCCCAAAATTCCCTCGCGGGATCTTTCCTGGGACAGCAATCCAATTTCTCAGCCGGGGCTGGAAAGCATTTCTGATTTTTTTGAGGACATTTTTAGACAGTCCCAGATAAATATTTTAGTCTTCGGCAGACCTGGGGTTGAATATCAGGGAGGAGATCTGGCTGATGCCCTGGTTTTGGTTCATTTTGACCCGGATAGGAATAAAACCTTTCTCATTTCTTTGCCGCGTGATCTTTGGATTTCCGATAAAGACGAACAGTTTAAAATAAACGAGGCAATTTACAAGAAAAAAATCCCTTCAGTTTTAAGTGAGGTTAAAGATATCACTGGCCTTTCGGCGGACGGTTATCTGATAGTTGACCTAAAAATTGTTAAAGAGGCCGTTGATTTCTTGGGAGGGGTGGATATCGTTCTGGAAGAAACAGCCGTTGATTGGGTGAGTCACTTTGAAATGAAAGCTGGACCCCAACACTTAAACGGCGAGGATGCTGTTTGGTTGATTCGCAACCGCTACAATCGGGAGGGAGATTTTTTTCGGGAAAAAAATCAGCAGGCAGTCATCAAAAGTGCCTTTGATAAATTTATTGCTCTGAGTAAAGAGAAAAAAATTGATTTCTTCAAAGAATTTATTTTAAATCCGTCAATTTTGGCCAATGCCCAAATTGATATGTCGCTTCTTACCCCTTACATCTTTGATTCTAATTTAACGGAGATTTCTTTAGAGAGCGTTGTCTTGGATTTTTCCACCAAACTTTTGAAAACAGGCTACATTTCTTTGCCGGTGGGAGCAACTACTACTAACGTCTCCGTTCTTATTCCTTCGGCCGGGTTTGAAAATTATCAGGAGATTAAAAAATATATTCAGGAAAAAGTAAAATAAAATACCCCGGGCAAATCCGGGGTATTTTATTATTTCATCAATTCAACGATCTTTTGTTCCACTGCCTTGGCTATTTTTTTATCTTCCTCCAGGCGTTGGCGAGTGGCATCCAAGCCCACTCCCAACTTTTCTCCTTCAAAAGACATAGTGTTGCCGCTTTTAGTGATGGCTCCGTATTTTAACCCGGTGTTTACCAAATCGGCGGCATAAGAGATTCCCTGTCCATAAAGAATATCAAACTCGGCAACTTTAAAAGGAGGAGCTACTTTGTTCTTGGCTACCTTGGCTTTGACTCGGTTGCCGACTATTTCTTCTCCTTTCTTAATCTGAGCCAGACGGCGAACGTCGATTCTTATTGAAGCATAAAATTTTAAGGCCCTTCCTCCGGGTGTTATTTCCGGATTGCCCCACATGACACCGATTTGGGAGCGCAGTTGATTGATAAAAACAATCACCGTTCCGTGTTTGGAGGCAATGGCTGTCAATTTTCTCAAGGCCTGGGACATAAGTCGAGCCTGAAGTCCGATATGTTGATCGCCAATTTCTCCTTCCAATTCGGCTCGGGGAGTGAGAGCGGCTACCGAATCTACTACCACCACTTCAATCAATCCCGAATTAACCAGATTTTCCAAAATTTGGAGCGCCTGTTCTCCGCTGTCCGGCTGGGAAATCAAGAGTTCCGAAGTTTTAACGCCGATTCTTTTGGCATATTCCGGGTCCAAGGCGTGCTCGGCGTCAATAAAGGCGCATTTTCCTCCTTTCTTTTGAGATTGGGCGATAACCGAAAGAGCCAGGGTGGTTTTTCCCGACATTTCCGGTCCAAAAATTTCAACAATCCTTCCTTTGGGGAGTCCGCCCACTCCCAAAGCGGCGTCCAGGGAAAAAGAACCGGTAGAAACCGTTTCTACTTTTATGGCCGCTCTACTCTCGTCCAATTTCATTACTGACCCTTCTCCAAACTTGCTTTGAAGAGATTCAATCAAGTTTTCCAAGTCACCATTTTGACTATTTTCTTTTTTGTCTTTCAGCATATCGTTTTTGACTGTTTTCTTTAATTATAACATTTTGTACTAAACAAACTTTCTTTAATCTGTGGTTGTTGCTTCATTTTCTTCGGGAACCGATTGACCAGACTCATAAATAATTGTTCTCTCTATCACTGCCTCTTTCCCCAAAAATCTTTTGGCTTTGAATCGGAAAAGATTAATTTTTTCGCTTAAGACAACCTCTTTTTCAAACATTCCGTCCGGGAAAACAACAATCTCTTCATCGTTAATGAGCACCTTGTCCTGAGCTCTTTTTACAAATCCTTTCAAAATAAAATTGGGTTGGTCAACAATCAAATCGTTTCTGTCCGGGTTGGTCACTTCCAGAGTGGGAGAGCCAAAAAAACTGGATATTTGAGGAACAATCAATGCCAGAAAAATCAAAACAACGGCGATAATCAATACATTCTTTTTACTGGCTGGCTGAAGGGCAAATCGATTAACGGGCAACCTGTCTTCCTCTCCCGATTTTTTAATCTCCGCCTCCTTTTTGTACTGTCCCCAAAAATCGTCGAATTCTATGTCCAGATACTGAGAAATTCTTTCTACATATCCTCGGACGTAGGGCAGGGCCGGAAGTTTTTCAAAGTCGCCATCCAAGAAAGCTCTAATATAAATCGGGGCGATCCCCGTTTCTTCTGACATTTTCTGAGGACTGGCACCCCTGTCTTTAAGCGCGTCTCTTAAAATTCCTCGAAAACCTTTTAGTTCCATAAAAATTAACTAAATAACTAATAACTCATAACTGATAACAAATAAAAACCATCAGTTTTAAAAATCTAAACCATTCCATTCAGGTTATTGGTTATAAGTTATTAGTTGTCTTGTTCACTACTAATGTAAACCTCTCTTGGTTTAGCACCTTCGCCCGGGCCAATCAACCCCTTTTCTTCCATCATATCCAAAAGCCGGGCGGCTCTGGCATAACCCACTTTCAACCTTCTCTGAAGGAGGGAAGCCGATGCTTTTTTGGCCTGTTTGACCACCTCAATCGCTTCCTTCAGCAATTCATCATCTCCCTCAACCTCCTCATATTCTTCAAAAAGATCCTTTCCAGTTTCCCGCGACCATTCTTCATCACTACTATTTTCTCCGTTGAAAAAAACCTCTTCTTCACCGGCCCAATCCTCGTTATTCTCCCTGATAAAATCGGTCACTTTTTTAATCTCTTCTTCCGAAATGTAAGCCCCCTGAATCCTTTTTGGTTTAGAGAGCTCGGCTGAGACAAAAAGTAAATCTCCTCCGCCAAGGAGTTTTTCCGCTCCGGCTGTGTCCAAAATGGTTCGGGAATCTATCTGGCTGGCTACCTGTAAAGCGACGCGGGCAGTGATATTGGCTTTGATCAATCCGGTAATTACCTCCACCGAAGGCCTTTGAGTGGAGAGAATCAGATGAATACCTGTCGCCCGGGCCATTTGAGCCAGTCGGACAACGGCATTTTCCACATCCCTGCCGTAAGCGACCATTAAATCGGCCATTTCATCAACTACTATAATAATATAAGAAAGGGGCTTTTCGGGATTCTTTTTGTTGTAACTTTGAGTGTCGCGGGCGCCCGCCTTAAGAAGAGTTTCATATCTATTCTCCATTTCAGCAATCGCCCAGCGAAAAACTCCCAGAGCTTTCTTTCCTTGAGTGATGACGGGAGCTACCAAATGAGGTAGGCCGTTATAGACCGAAAGCTCCACTCTTTTAGGATCAATTAAAACCAGTTTTAAAGTTTGGGGAGAATTTTTGTAAAGCATAGAAATGAGTATCGAGTGAAGGGCAATTGATTTTCCCGAGCCGGTAGCTCCGGCCACCAAAAGATGAGGCATCTTTTCAATGTCGGCAAAAATCGGCTCACCAGTAACGTCCCGTCCCAGGCAAAATCCTAAAAGACCCGCTCCAGCAAACTCTGGATAGGACATAAGATTACCCAACCTGACAATGGCCGCGCTTTTGTTGGGGACCTCGATGCCGACGTAAGGTCTTCCGGGAATAGGTGCTTCTATCCTGATAGGGTGAGCTGAGAGAGCCAGCGACAAATCTTGGTTTAAGGCGGTAATTCGTGAAAGTTTGATTCCTTCAGCCGGCCGCAAGGTGTAGCGGGTAACCTTGGGCCCGATATTGATTTCTCCCATCTCCACCGGGATACCGAAACCATCCAGGGTTCTTTTAATAATATTGGCGTTGGCCCGAAGATCTCCCACTTGAGGTTTTTCTACTGACGACCTGAGAAGATCTAGGGACGGAGCTTTATAGTCGGAAAACTTTTTTATCGGTTCTTTTCCGTTTTCTCTTCTTTTGACTGAAAAGACGGGGATTTTTATCTTGTCCTCTTTGATTGCCTCTTCCGTTTCTTCCTTGGAGGGCGATTCTTTGGTTGGTAGCAGCGGTCCGGGGGCAGCGGAGGTAATTTTTATTTCTTTTTCAATCTCTTTTTTTTCTTTGGTTTCTCTAAAAATCAAAGGCTTGTCGAAAACAATAACGATTCCGATAACGGCGGCGATTAAAAGGATGATTCCCCAAGCAGTCTGACTAAACCAGTTTTTTAAATATCCGGCCAGACCTCCAATCACCCCCCCTTGTTTGTCAAAGAAAACGTCGATTGTTCCCAGGGTAGATATTAAAAAAAGAAGCGCTCCCCAAAGAGTTGTCGCATAGATTTTTGACTCTCTTCTTTGGATTGCCAGATTGAGACTGATACCGAATAACGTTAAAGGAAGCAGGGAATATCCCCACCCGAACAAGTTATAAAGAAAGTCAAAGAGGAAATTGCCGGCTTTGCCGGCCTTGGCGAATCCGGCTAAGACCAAGACAAGAGCCAGAGCCAGAAAGATTAAAGCCCAGACACTTTGAACGGTTTCCTTGGTCAGCCGGCGTTGGGAAGCCACCTCTTCTCTTTTCCAGTCCTTGGGTTTGTTTTTTTTATGGCGAGACATAGTAATTAGTTTATAAAGTGAAGAGTGCAAAGTCTGTCAAGGGATAAATTCCTATCTTATGACTTTATGAACTTTGAAAACTTTTAACTTATATACTTCATTTTACCTCTAAAATCGGCTAAAATTCAATTGTTATGGATTATTCTATCTTTCGCCACTATGACATCAGGGGTATCTATCCTTCCCAATTGAACGAGGGGGTTATTTTTTGGGTGGCGAAAGCATTCGGAAAAATATGCAATCCCTCCCGCTCCCTGATAGTGGGGCACGATATTCGCCAAAGCTCTTTGGCTCTCTATCCGGTATTAGTTTCAACTTTGAGATCAGCCGGTTTCAAAAAAATTGTTCCCGTCGGTTTCATTACTACTCCTATGTATGTTTTTTTGGCAGAGCGCCTGAAGGCAGGAGGAGCGGTTATGCTGACTGCTTCTCACAACCCTAAGAAATACGGAGGTCTTAAATTTATTGATGGCAAGAAATTGCCCATCGGGGGAAAAGAGATCTTGAAAAAGATAATTGACTGGAAAGGAAAAATAACTCCTCCACCAGTTAGTTACGGCACGGGCGCAAAAAAGATGAAAAAAAACTACTCTCGACCAACTCATTTTCACAAGAAATATGCCGATTTCTTATCCCGCTTTATTGACGTCCGGAAACGTTTGAAGGTGGTGATTGACTGCTCCAACGGCTCGGTCGGGCCGGTCTGGCAGATTTTAAGAGAGAGTTTTCGGAGAAAAGGGATTGAGATAATGATTGTTAATCAGAAACCGGACGGGAACTTTCCGGCTCACGGTCCGAATCCTCTGGCAGAAAAAGCCATCCGAAAATTAAAAAACGTCGTTCTTCGGAGGAGAGCTGATTTGGGAATCATTTTTGACGGCGATGGGGATCGGGTAGTTTTTGTTGATGACAAGGGGAGGCCAATGCCTCCGGTTGGAATCTGGTATCTTTTGTTGGTAGAGGAAAAAGCACTGAAAACAGTTTACTCCACCGCCAGTGAATTTGACGTTAACCTGATAACTTCCACCCTCGGTAATGCTAAGGCATTTAAAAACTATCTCAGTCCTGTCGGTTACGTCTTTCTCAAAAAAATTTTGAAGAATAAAAACGCTGACCTGGGATTTGAATATTCCGGGCATTACTATTTTAAGGATTTCTTTTTTCACGACTCGGGAATAGTGGCTGCCATTAAAATCATCGGTAAAATTTCCAAACTGCCCTACAAATTTTCCGACTTCTCCGACCTCCTTCCCCGGATTGAAAGATTTCCCCAAATCAATCTAAAATGTCGGTCTCGGCAGGACGCTCCCGAGGTTTTTTCTAGAATTGGAGAGCATTTTAAAGAGAAAGGATTTGCCGTCTCCTATTTTGAAGGGGTGTCGGTTAATCTCGGGAACTCCTGGTTTAATCTGAGATTGGCCGATACCGAAGATCTTTTCCGTCTTAATTTAAGTGGAGTCAATCGAGCAGGACTTTTATCTCTCAAAAGAGAGGTTTTAGTATTTATCGGGAAACTAACTTGATAAAATAACTAGCTTCAGGTAATAATAGAGACAATGGACGATCTATTCTACGGCGGTGAGGGCCAAAGGTTGGGAAAGGAAGAATTGGTGGAAAACATCCGCCTTTTTATGTCTCACAATCCAGAGGCTTTTTATAAAATCATTATCGGCAGCGACTCCCAGCTTTTTCCTGATCATAACGCCGACTTTGTAACGGCGGTAGTGGTTCACCGAGTCGGCAACGGCGGCCGCTATTTCTGGAGAAGAACCAACGGCAAAAAGTTTTATACCTTAAGGGACAGAATTATTGAAGAAGTAATGCTTTCTTTAAACACCGCCATTGACCTGCTCCAGATCCTCAGGGAGAAAATTGAATTGAAATTTGACTTTGAAGTTCATGTGGATATTGGAGAGCATGGCAAGAGCAGTTCTCTGATTTCGGAGGTTACCGGAATGATTCGGGCTTATAATTTTAGTTTTAAAACTAAACCGGAAAGTTATGCCGCCTCCAGCGTGGCGGACAAGCATGTCTAGTATAATGCGAAATTACAAATTAACTATGCGAATTATACGAAATAACTCTTTCTCCCTTTTCGCAAAATTCGCATAAACTGTTTTGTTGTTTCGCATTATATTGTAATTGTTATGAAGGACACTGTCGTCATCGATATAGAAACCAAAAATACTTTTGCCGACGTAGGCAGGGATAATTTCCGGGGCCTGGATATCTCGCTTGTTGGCCTATACTCCTATGGCAGAGATGAATTTCTGGCCTTTGAAGAAAATCAAATGGAAGATGTCGGCCGGATTTTGAAGGAGACTAAATTAATCGTTGGTTTCTCCATCAGCCGCTTTGATTTGCCGGTCATGGCCAAGCACTATGATTTTGACCTGTTTTCCATCCCTCGCATTGACCTTTTGGACGAGATTGAGGTGCTCACCGGAAAAAGAATTGGTTTGGATCTTTTGGCTAAAACCAATTTGGGAGTGGGCAAGACCGGTCACGGCCTGGAGGCGGCTAATCTTTACACTCAGGGGAAAATGGATGAGCTTAAAAGCTACTGTTTAAACGACGTAAAGATCACCAAAGAGCTTTACGAATTGGCCAAAAAACAAGGGCATCTCATAGTTCCTCAAAGGAACAGCCCGGAACCTCTTAAAGTCATGTTTGACTGGAAAGAAAAGCTGCTTTACCAAAGGCTATTCTAATCGGTCTTCGTATACAGTATACCGAATACCGGATTGTTGTTTTTAAATACGGTATACGGTATACGGCATACGGTATACTTTTATTATGGAATCTATTTATTTAGACTATGCTTCCACAACCCCCGTCGATCCTCGGGTACTTGAAGCAATGATGCCCTGTCTGGAAAAAGATAGGGGTGGTTTTGGTAACCCCAATTCTCTCCACTTTTTCGGACAGAAAGCTCTGGTTATTTTAGATGAGGCTCGGACAAAAATAGCCAAAACTGTTTTTGCCAATTATCGGGACATTGTCTTTACCTCTTCGGCAACCGAAGCCAACAACCTGGTAATTCGGGGGTCGGTTAAATCTTACTTCAGAAACCGTAAAACCTGTTCTGCCATCCCCAAAATTATTATTTCTTCCGCGGAGCATCCTTCGGTGATGGAGACGGTTAGGGATTTAGCGGGGGACGGTGCTGTCAAAGCGGTTTTTTTACCGGTTGACAAAAAAGGGGTGGTTGATTTGGATTTTTTCAAAAAAGAGCTGGACGAAAACACGATTTTGGTTTCGGTAATGTGGGTTAACAACGAAACCGGTTCCGTCCAACCGATTTCCGATATCGCTAAGATAATCAGCGATTTTCGAACCAACCACCAGCCACCAACTGCCAACTACTACCCACTATTTCACACCGACGCTGCCCAGGCTCCATGCTTTTTTGACCTCAATGTCTTAAAAAGCGGAGTTGATTTAATGACTCTTTCTTCTCACAAAATCTATGGCCCCAAAGGTTCCGCCTGTCTGTATCTGAGCAACAAACTACCAACTACCAACTGCCAACTACTATCTCCGATCATCACCGGTGGGGGCCAAGAGTATGGACTTAGGTCAGGAACGGAGAATATACCGGCCATCGCCGGATTTGGTCTGGCCGCCGAGACAGCCGCCTCGGAGAGAGAAACTGAATTTGGAAGAACCAAAAAACTCTCCCTTTATTTTTTTGAAAAAATAAAAGAGAAACTTCCCTTAGTTGAAATCAACGGCGATCTGGAAAACCGATCGCCACACATTCTCAACCTATTCGTCCCTTATAAAGAAAATCTGGTCGTTGCTTTGGATCTGGCGGGGGTAGCCGCTTCTTCGGGATCAGCTTGTTCCCAAAGGATAGCCAAGTCGTCACACGTTTTATCGGCTATGGGTTTCAACGAGGAGAGGATAAAACAAAGCGTCCGGTTCAGTTTTGGAAAATTCACCACTAAAGAAGAGATTGACACAGCAATTGAAAGAATTATAATGGCGATTAAAAAATAAAGTTTTTATTAATAATTTAGAGTGGAACGATTAATCAGGCGAGTCGCTTCGGGAAGTCTGACTTCTCTTCGCTCTTAAACAAAAACAGCGTGTTATTTCACAAATTTTCCAAACTCCAGTCTTTTATTAGGAAAGAAAAAGTTTTTTTGATTTTAATTGCCGCCGCTTTTCTGGGAGGAATCTTGGGGTCACTTTTCTTTTTTCCTCAAACGACTAACGCTAACATTTTTAGCGACATTTTTAACAATCTTAAAAAAGAATTCTTGGGGGAAAAGTATCTTACCCCTTCCGATTCCGGGCAAGTTAAAGAGCAAGAGAAAAATATCTTGAGCGATTATGAAGAGGCGATTACCGGAGCGGTGGAAAAAACCTCGCCAGCGGTAGTTTCCATTATTATCTCCAAAGATCTGCCCGTTATCGAACAGTGTCCTTACAACCCCTTTTCTAATCTGCCTCAAGAATTCCAGCAATTTTTCGGGGGGGGATTCCAATTTTATCAGCCTTGTCAGAAAGGAACTAAGAAACAGGAAGTAGGCGGAGGTTCCGGGTTCGTTGTTTCTTCCGACGGTCTGATTGTTACCAACAAACACGTGGTCAGCGACACCAAAGCCGAATACACCGTTCTCACTAACGACGGCAAAAAATACACGGCCAAAGTTTTGGACAGGCACCCTTCTTTAGACTTGGCGGTTATTAAAATCAGTGCCGGCGACTTGCCGACGGTTGTTTTGGGAAAATCTTCCAATCTCAAACTGGGACAGACGGCCATCGCCATCGGAAATGCTTTAGGAGAGTTTCGGAATACGGTTTCGGTGGGGGTGGTTTCGGGGTTAGCCAGAAGTGTTACTGCCTCTGACGGACAGGGACAGTCGGAACTTATCGAAAATGTTATTCAAACAGATGCGGCTATCAATCCGGGAAATTCAGGAGGACCCTTGATTAACAGCCGGGGAGAAGTTATCGGCATCAACGTCGCCATGGTCTCCGGAGCCCAAAATATCGGCTTTGCCATTCCCATTGATGCTGCCAAGAAGTCGATTGAAAGCGTTCAGTCGTCGGGAAAGATTAAAGTGGCCTTTTTGGGAATAAGGTACACGATGCTCAACGCCGGTTTGGCCGAAAAATACAGTCTCTCTGTTGAAGAGGGGGCGTTTTTGAAAGGGGACGGAAATAATTTTGCGGTGGAGCCCGACTCTCCGGCGGACAAAGCGGGCTTAAAAGAAGGAGATGTTTTGGTTAAAATAGACGGCCAGAAAATAAATAAAGACAATACCCCTGTTTATGTCATTTCCCAGAAATCTCCGGGAGACAAAGTGACAGTTAAATTTCTTAGAAAAGGAGAAGAAATGACGACAGAAGTGATATTAGGAGAAAGGAAGCAGTAATTAGTATTTAGTAGCTCGTAGCTTGTATAAAAAACACTTTTATGATTGTTTGTTGTTGCAATTTCCAAAAATATCTCTATCATATCTTCTGCCAAACTTATGGTATAATAACCGTTAAGAAGTTTTGATTATTGGTATCTTCGTACTAAATTCGTATTTCGTAGAGAACATCATGAATCACTTCAACCGCTTTACTATCAAAGCCCAGGAGGCCTTACAGGGAGCCCAGGAAATCGCCGCCTCCAAAAACAACGGAGAGCTCAAAGCCATCCATCTTTTGGCTTCTTTGATTTCCGATTCTCAATCGCTGGTTCAGCCGATGCTCTCCAAGGCGGGAGTTAATCTGGAAGAAATAGACCGGGAAATAGAAAGGGACCTGGAACGCCAGCCTAAAATCTTTACTCCCCATCCGCCTTCTCTTGGGCAACTCTATCTTTCTCAGGAGCTTTTGAGAGTCTTAGACAGGGCTTCGCGAGTGGCAGCCGCCAAAAAGGACGATTTTATCTCCTGTGAACATCTCCTGGTGGCTATTGTTCAGACGCCTTCTTCGGCTTCAGGTATTTTGGAAGAGCTTGGTTTTCGCAAAGAAGTAGCGGAAAAAATCTTGGACGAAGTCAGGGGCTCTTCCCGGGTGGTGGACGAGATGCCGGAAAACAAGTTTCAGGTTTTGGAAAAATATTCGGTTAATCTTACCCAGAAAGCCAGGGAGGGAAAACTCGACCCGGTTATCGGCCGGGACGAAGAACTCAAGCGGGTAATTCAGGTTCTTTCCCGACGTACCAAAAATAATCCGGTTCTTATTGGCGAACCGGGGGTGGGAAAAACCGCTATTGTGGAAGGATTGGCTCAAAAAATAATTTCCGGAGAAATTCCCGAAAGTTTGAAGGATAAAGAAATTGTCATGCTGGACCTAGGATCGCTGGTGGCGGGAACCAAATTCAGAGGCGATTTCGAAGATCGCCTCAAGACCTTTATTAAGGAAATTCAATCTTCGGCGGGAAAACTAATTCTCTTTATCGATGAAATTCACATGATTGTCGGAGCGGGAGCGGCTGAAGGGGCAATTGATGCTTCTAATTTGTTAAAACCGGCTCTGGCCCGAGGGGAACTGCGGGCCATCGGAGCGACTACCATCCGGGAATATCAAAGATACATAGAAAAAGACGCTGCTCTGGAAAGAAGATTTGCTCCAATCATGGTGGATGAACCCTCGGTTGACGACAGCGTCGCTATTTTGCGGGGATTGAAAGAAAAATATGAAGTTCATCATGGAATAAAAATTTCTGACGAGGCGATTGTTTCCGCTGTCAGTCTTTCGGCCAGATATTTAACCGACAGGTTTTTGCCGGACAAGGCCATTGATTTGATCGATGAAGCGGCCGCTGCCAAGAAATTGGAATTTGACAGCGTTCCAGCGGAAATAGAAAGGGTAAGAAGGGAAATTAATCGTTTAGAAATCGAGAAATCGGCCCTAACGGGTGAAAAATCGACTAAGAGCCGGGCTCGTCTTAAAGAAACAGAAGAAACCCTCGAACCTCTCAAAAAGAAAAACGATAAACTGTCTTCGGCATGGAATCAGGAAAAAAACTCCTTCTCCCGCCTCCATGAGATTCAGGTAAAAATCGATGATTTAAAAAGAGAGGCCGAACTGGAAGAGAGAAACGGCAATTTTGACCGGGTCGCTAAAATTATTTATGGGGAAGTCCCGGTTTTGGAAAAAGAATTAAAAACGTTGGAAAAAAAGCGAACGGCTAAATCAAATAAAGCCCCCCTTCAATTTGTTCGGGAGGCGGTAGGCGAGGAGGATATCGCCAAAGTTGTCGGTCGCTGGACCGGCATCCCTGTTTCGCGGATGATGGAGTCGGAAACGGAAAAAATGCTCAAGATTGAGGAAATTATCAGGGAAAGAGTTATCGGTCAGGATCAGGCAATAGCGGCCGTGGCTAGTTCGCTAAGAAGAGCTCGGGCCGGACTGGCCGACGAGGATCGCCCCATCGGCTCATTTATGTTTCTGGGGCCTACCGGTGTGGGTAAAACGGAGCTGGCTAAAACCCTGGCCGAGTTCATGTTCAACGACGAAAAGTCTCTTATCCGGGTGGATATGTCGGAGTTTATGGAAAAACATTCGGTGGCCAAACTGATCGGTTCTCCTCCCGGCTATGTTGGTTATGAAGAGGGTGGGCACCTGACGGAAACCATCCGCCATCGCCCCTACAGCCTAATTCTTTTTGATGAAATCGAGAAAGCGCATCCGGAGGTGTTTAATATCCTTCTCCAGGTCTTAGATAACGGCCGCCTGACCGACGCCAAAGGAAAAACAGCTAATTTCAAAAACACGATTATTATCCTAACCTCTAATATCGGCAGTGAACGTTTTAAGGGAGAGGGCTCTTTATTGGGATTTGAAAGGGAGGGAGACGAGAAGAAGAAAAAAGAAAAAGACTTTCAGATTATTAGGGACCAGATAAGCGAGGAATTGAAGAACTACTTCCGCCCGGAGTTTTTAAACCGACTGGATGAGATCGTCATCTTTAATCCTTTGGCCGAGAAAGATTTGGAAAAGATCGTTGAGATCCAGCTAAAAAACCTGGTAGCCAAAAAAATGGAAGAAAAAGGGTTTGTTGTTGAGATTGATCCGGCCGTCAAGCATTTCATCGTTCGGGAAGGCTATGACCAGATTTTTGGCGCCCGTCCTATCCGGAGAGTAATTCAGAAAAAATTACTGGATCAACTAGCAGACAAGATTATTAAAGGAGAACTTTATGGACGTAAAAAAGTTAAGGTTGGATTTAAGAGCCCCGACCACATTCTTATTTCTTAAAGTTTTTGTTTTCGCCAGCCTTTTGTTGGTTCTTAGTTTGGTCCACTCTTTTTGGTGGCAGGCGGCTTTTGGGGGATACGTTGTTTTTCTCTTCCTGAACTTTTTTGGAGACAAAAAATTGAGGATTTGTTTTCTTCTTTTTTCTTTGCTTTCGGTTCTGGCAGTCGGGCTTCTCGCCGGCTCTTTTTGGAATGTTTCTTTAATTATTTTTCTCTCTTTTCTTCTCTTTCTCTTACTGGGAGTAAAAATACTCGTTTTTTCCCAGATTAAGTCGGTTTTGGGAATCTTTTTCTATTTCTTGGTTTTCCTCTTGCTGGTTGCTTTTTCCGGGAACTGGTTTTCTGCCAATTTTCCGCTTAAAACGGTCGTCTTTTTTTTCTTGTTTTATCTGGTTTTAAAAGAATATTTCTCTTTTGTTCTTGGGGTATTTGACGGAAGAAAAAAAGTTTATCTTTTGGCGGTTTCTTTTCTGACCGCCCAGCTTTTATGGACGGCCTCGCTTCTTTCCGTCGGTTTTCTCAATGCCGCCTCGTTGGTCTTAGTTTTTCTCATTGCTTCTCTGGACGTTCTTTTTCATCATTTTTTAGGAGAGCTCAATTTTCGGGTAGCTCTCAAAAACATCGTTTTTTTTGGATTTTTTTCTTCGATGATTCTTGTCTTGCCGGTGGTAATCTTTTAGATTTAAGAAATGTCCCGGTTTTTTAAAATCCAAAGTGATTCCGGTAATTTTACCCGCCAATTAGGGAGAAGATTTGCCTCCCTGGTTTCTCAAAGGTCCTTTTTCAGAGAACCGTCAGTTGTTTTTTTAAAGGGAGATTTAGGAAGTGGCAAAACTACCTTTGTTCTGGGTTTTTTAAGGTATTTTGGAATAAAACCCGTTGCCGCCAGTCCCACGTTTGTGATTTTAAAAAGTTATAAAGTTAAAAGTAGAAAGTATAAAGTGGATAAAATACACCACCTTGATGCTTACAGATTAAAATCAAAGAAAGATTTAAATGTCTTGGGATTTGACGAGATTTTAAAAAATCCCAGGAATATTATTCTTATTGAATGGCCGGAAAGAATTAAAGGCCTGCCCGCTCGCCTGGCTGAAGCTCCGGCGAAGCGGGCCGGCAGGCATGGCTCAGGGGTTAGGGGTAGGATTTTAATCAATTTTTTTCACGGTCCAAAAGAAAACGAGAGGACTATTGTCATAGAAATGTAAAATGTAAGTATAAAAGATAAAAATAATGATTAAAAATCCAAGACGACTTAATCTCAAAATATTTCCCCAATTGTTTAATTTTAGGCTGTAATTTTTCATTAAAATATCTTTCAAATGGTGCTATACTTATACTTATGGACGATGCTACTCATCTTCAGGACCAGTTGATGAAAATGAGAATGGAGGCCGAAGAAAGGGACGCTCAAAGGCGGGCCCAGACCCTTGGACTCTCTTACCTTCCTCCTCAAAAAATTTCCATTAACTCAGAGGCACTGGAGCTGATGCCCGAAAGCCAGGCTAGAGAAGGCCAATGTGCCATTATTGCCGTCAAAGACAAAAAAATTGCCGTTATCGCTTATGACCCCAAATATTCCCAGACCAATAAAATTCTGGCTGATTTGAAAACCGGCGGTTACTCGCCGATAGTTTATGTCGTTTCTTTAAGTTCTTTAAAATACGCCCTGGACTTTTATCGTTTTGTCCGCAAAGAGAGAGAAGCCATTGCCGGAAAAGTTAGGGTAGGCGAGGGTTCTCAAAAAGAAGCAGCCAATATCGCCGATGATTTGGGGTCTGTCTCTAAAGTTGCCCAAGCTGTTCTAAAACACAACAATACTGGACAGGTTTCTCAAATCCTCGACGTGGTTTTGCAAGGAGCTTTAAAAAATAAGGCCTCCGATATTCATTTCGAGCCGACGGCTGCTGCCGTCAAGGTCCGTTTTCGCATTGACGGTAACCTTAACGATGTTTTTGGCGATTTTTCTCCGGGAACCTACCACTCCATTCTCTCCCGCATCAAACTTCTTTCTAATTTGAAAATGAATGTCCGGGACGAACCCCAGGACGGAAGGTTTACCATCAATCTTCCCAATAAAAACGTCGAGGTCCGGGTAGCTGTCGCCCCCTCCGAATTTGGCGAGGTGGTGGTGATGCGTCTTTTGGACCCGGACGCCATTAATCTTTCCTTGGCCGACTTGGGGCTGCGGGAAGACGACTTAAAAATTATTGAAGAGCAATTAGCTCGACCTTATGGGATGGCTCTCAATACCGGTCCCACCGGCTCGGGGAAAACGACTACTCTTTACGCTTTCCTGCGGCATAAAGTTAATCCGGAGATAAAAATCATCACCATTGAAGACCCGATTGAGTATCATCTGGAGGGAATCCAGCAGACCCAGGTGGACAAAGAAGCCGGCTACACCTTTGCCTCGGGGTTGAGGTCGCTGATGCGCCAGGACCCGGACGTTATTTTGGTGGGAGAAATTCGGGATAAAGAAACTTCCGAAATTGCCGTTCAAGCGGCTTTGACCGGACACTTAGTTTTCTCAACGGTTCATGCCAATCAGGCCTCGGGAGCTCTGCCCCGTCTTTTGGATTTGGGAGTCAAATCGGCCAGCTTGGCCCCGGCCTTAAATCTTTTAATCGCTCAGCGCCTTGTCCGGCGTCTCTGTAAGGACTGTAAAGTCAGGGAAAAAAGCGTTCCCCAAGATCTCTGGCAGAAAATAGAAAAATATGTAAATGCCATACCCGAAAGAGTTGATAAAAAACACTATCTGGAAAATATTCAGATTTTTAAAGCGCCCGGATGCGAAAAATGCAATCAAACCGGATACAAGGGGCGGGTGGGGATCTACGAGCTTTTGGTGATTAACGAAAAGATTCAGGAGTTGATTATCAAAGAGGTCGGACAGCTGGCAATTGAAGAAGAAATCAAAAAATCTAACTTTGTTTCCATGCAGCAGGACGGTGTTTTGAAGATAATTTCCGGTTTGACCACTTTTGAGGAAGTGGAAGAAGTGACGGGGAAGATAAATTGGTGAAACGTTTAGTATTTTGCATAAAAAATTTCCCGACAGCTTTCCTTCGTTGGGGAATTTTATTTTGTAATAGAAAACAAAAATCGCCTGACTCTGTGGACAACTGTGTGGATGAGGCTTTTGCGATCAAGCAAAGCCAGAAGAAATTCTTCAGAGGAAAAGAATAGCCGGGGCCATTCTTCCCTTGGCGTAGAAAAATCCCAAAAGTGTGTCCACAGGATCAGGCGATCCTGTTTTTAAATACTATCACAAAATATTTTATTTGTCAAGTCAGATATCTTTCCCCATTTGGCTTCTTTGGTAATTTATCAGGTTTTAATCACTGTTTTATTTTTACACCGGCAAGGTGCTATAATAATCAGGTAAACAAATTATGTCAAGAGAGGGAAAAACCTACAAAACCAGCCGTCTTCTGGAAAGAGAGCCGAGTATTGAAATGGCTCTTCGCCCTAATTCCTGGACCGATTATATCGGTCAGGATAAGATAAAAAGCAACCTGCGTCTGATTGTCGGGGCCGCTAAGAAGAGAAACGAAACTTGCGACCATTTGTTACTTTACGGTCAGGCAGGACTGGGAAAAACAACCCTGGCCAATTTGATTGCTAAGGAAGCCGGCGGACAGCTGAAAACCACTTCCGGTCCGGCTATTGAAAAATCATCCGACTTGGCGGCCGTTCTCTCTACTTTGGAAGAAGGCGACATTCTTTTTATTGACGAAGCTCATCGAATCAATCGGTCGGTAGAAGAGATGCTCTATCCGGCGATGGAATCGTACAAAATGCACCTGATTATCGGCAAAGGTCCTTCGGCCCGAATGATCACCTTAGATTTACCCTCCTTCACTTTAATCGCCGCTACTACCCGGGTAAATCTTTTGTCTGCTCCTTTAAGGTCCCGTTTTGGGGCGATTTTTAAGATTGATTATTATTCTCTGGAGGATATCAAAAAAATCATCGAGCGTTCGGCTAAAATTTTGGGAATTAAAATTCTTCCCGAGGCAGTGGAAATTATCGCCGGTGCCTCCCGCTTTACTCCCCGCATTGCCAACCGACTTCTAAAAAGAGTCAGAGATCTGGCTCAAGTCAATCAGGTGGCGGTAGTCGAGGACAACATTGCCTCTCAGGCCCTTTCTATGTTTGATATTGATAATCTGGGATTAGAGGAACATGACCGACGGCTTTTGAAAACCATTCTGGAAAAATTTGGGGGAGGGCCGGTGGGGGTTTCTTCCTTAGCAGCCGCTTTGGGGGAAGACAGGGGAATTATTGAAGACGTTTATGAGCCCTATCTTATCAAATCGGGCCTTCTTTCGAGAACTTCGGCCGGGAGAGTAATCACTCAATTAGCCCGGGAACATTTGAAAACATCCAAATAATATTATGAGGAGAAAATATTCCGAAACACTTATTCATTTTTTGTCGGCAATTGCCTTTTTATTGGTTTGGTTTCTGGTTTTTTTCCTGGTTTCTTATTTTTATCTGAAGATATCCAACTCTTGGGTGGCTTTGGGGATTTTTTCCGGCAACCTTCAAAATATTCTGGGGTTCTATCTGGCTATCAGTTTGATTCTTATTCTTTTTTCTCTTTGGTTTGCCTCTAAATTTTACAAAGAAAAATAAACATACTCCCTCATAGTAAGTTTATTCTACCGACAAGTTTTTATATCTAATGAAGTAATTGCCTCAAAAGACTTTCCCCGCTCATATCGGCGGGTTTTTCTATTTCCATCAGTTCCAAAATAGTGGGAGCAATATCAGCCAGCATGCCGATGGTGTATCTTTCTCTTTCCTTAACGGCGAAAGGATCTTGGCGGCCTTGAAACTGCTTGGCCACCAGATAAATCGGAACCGGACTGGGGTCATGCTTAGTTTCCGGTTCTCCGGTAAGGGGATTAAACAACCTTTCAATATTTCCGTGGTCGGAAGTAATAATAGTTATCGCTTCTTTAGCCAGAGTGACCTGGATAATTTTTTCCATCTGTTCGTCTATAACTTTGATCGCTTGGCAGGAGGCGGCAAAGTTTCCGGTGTGAGCAACCATATCTGGGTTGGCATAGTTAACCAAGATAAAGTCGAAAATCCCTTCCTCGATTGCTTGAATCAGGCGAGTGGTGATGGCCGGAGCCATCATCTGAGGATCTTCCTCCTGGCGGGGGACGGTTTTTGAAGGAATTAAAACTCGATACTCGTTGGCAAAAGGCTTATCTTCCAAACCGTTAAAGAAAAAAGTGACATGGGCGTATTTTTGAGTCTCGGCAATCCTTAACTGAGACTTTCCGTTTTGGGAGATGATTTTTCCCAGAGAATTTTGGACGATCTGGGGAGGAAAGGCGACGGGTACGGCAAAATCATCCCTAATTTGAGTCATGGAGGCGATAAAGAGATTGGAAAAGCGGTTAACGGGAAATTTGTCAAAGTGAGGATTGATAAAACTTTCTCCAATCTGCCTGAGACGGTCTTCTCTGAAGTTGAAGAAGAAAAGCGCATCTCCATCTCTGACCGATTGGTCAGAAGTCCCGACGGTCACCGGGACGACAAACTCGTCGTTTAAACTCTTTTTATATGTTTCTTTAATGTGTTCTTCAATTTTATCGGCGGCAATTATTGGTGCCTTACCGGTAACTGCTTGGTAAGCTCTTTCAGTCAGTTCCCAGTGTTTGTCTCTGTCCATGGCGTAGTATCTTCCGGAGACACTGGCTATTTTTTGGGAGGGGTAAGTGGAAATTAAAGACCAAGCTGAATAAGGTTCGCTGTCCCGACCATCGGTAAAAATATGAAGGCACCAGTCCACTTTTTCTTTTCCCAGCCAGTCAATGAGGGCGTTAAGGTGTTCTAGAGAAGAGTGAACGTTAGCCTGTCCCATCAAACCAACCAAATGAATACGTGATTTGTTTTTCTTGATATGTTCAATCGCCCGGGTGATTGTTTCATTTTTTAAAAATGTCTGGTCTTTGATGGCCAAACTGATACGGGGATAGTGCTGATAGAGAATCTTTCCAATCCCCATGGTTAAATGGCCGACCTCACTGTTGCCTTCTTCTCCCCAAGGTAATCCTACGGCAATACCGGAGGCTTGGAGGACTCCCGAAGGAAAATTATTTTTTATATATTCTATATTCTGAGGACTGGTTATGTAAATCGGATTGGATTGATTTTCTTGCCCGATGCCCCAACCGTCCAAAACCAGTAAAACAACCGTTTTTTTCATCAGAGATATAATAATACAAAGCGCCCTTCTAAGCCACCCTCCCGGTTCAATTTCGTGGGGTTGACCCTCCCATCTTTTGAGAGATTGAGTTAACCCAATCCGCTGGAGCGGATTGCTCTCAAAAGATAGGAGGGTTGACTGAAAATTAAATTGGGATTAAGATAGATACGTTCTGTCTGTTATTAACAACCTAATTGATTTTCAGATAAATTCTTTAAAAATTATGTTTTTTGGATTTTTGGAGAGCTTTTGTCGTTTTTTTAAACCGGAGAAGAGTCTGAAAATTAAACACTATGACCAATCTAACCTATATTTTAGGTGCTTTGTTTTTGGGCGCCGTTTTGGGATATTTTATTCGCCAGTTTCTTGTTTCCAAACAAGTTTCCTCAATTGAGGAAAGGATAAAAAAACAACTTGAAGAAAGCCGTTCCAAAGCCAAAGAGACGATCCTCGAGGCCCAGGAGAAGTCTGCTCAAATTCTGGAAGAAATCAAAAGCGAGGAAAGGGAACGGAAAACCCAGTTGGATAAAGTTGAAGAGCGGCTTTTGAAGAAAGAGGAGGTTTTGGAAAAGGAGTCGCTGGATCTTAGGGAAAAAGAAAAAACTCTCAACCTTGATCTAGAGAAAATAGGCCAAGCCAAGACCTATATTGAACAGATTAAAAAAGACCTTTCTTTACAGCTGGAAAAAGTGGCTGGTTTGAGCACCGAGGAAGCTAAGGAAATGCTTTTTAAAGAAATAACTCAAAAATACCGGGAAGACTTGCTGGAATACGCCAGCAAAATGATGAAAGAAAGAAGAGAAGAACTGGAACAGAAAGCAATAGAGATTCTTTCCACTGCCATCCAGCGTTACAGTCGGTCTTCGGCGGCGGAACTAACCACTACCGCCGTTGCTTTACCCGATGAGGACTTTAAAGGAAAGGTTATTGGAAAAGAAGGAAGAAATATCCGGGCTTTCGAAAGATTGACGGGGGTCGAGTTGGTGATTGATGAAACTCCCGACAGTATTGTCATTTCCTCTTTCGACCCGGTTCGCAGAGAAGTCGCCAAAAGTGCCTTGGAGAAACTGATTAAAGATGGCCGGATTCAGCCAGCCAAAATCGAAGAAAAGGTGGAGGAAGCTACTCAGGAAATCTCCAAAAAAATCGTTGAAGCCGGAGAAGCTGCCGCTTATGAGGTGGGCGTTTATGATTTGCCCAAAGAAATTATCCAACTTCTGGGACGACTTCACTACCGAACCAGTTACGGTCAGAATGTCCTACGGCACTCGGTAGAAGTATCTCACTTTGCTTCAATGATTGCTCAAGAACTGGGTTTGGATGCGGAAGTAGCTAAAAGAGGAGCTCTTCTCCACGACATCGGCAAGTCCATTGACCACGAAGTTCCCGGCAGTCACGTTGATATCGGGAGAAAAATTCTTAAAAAATATGATGTTGACGAGAGAGTCATCCAGGCAATGGAAGCTCACCACGAAGAATATCCCTATGCCATCCCCGAGGCCTATGTTGTTGCTGCCGCTGATGCCGTTTCGGCCTCCCGCCCCGGCGCTCGCCGAGATACTTTAGAAAACTATCTGAAAAGATTGAGCGAGTTGGAAAACATTGCTACCGGATTTGAGGGGGTAAAAAATGCCTACGCCATTTCTGCCGGAAGAGAAATTAGAATTTTTGTCGAGCCGGAGAAAATAGATGATTTTGGAGCTCTGGAATTGGCCCGGAACATTTCTAAAAAGATTGAGTCGGAGGTTAAATTCCCCGGCGAAATTAAAGTGGTGGTTATCAGAGAAACCAGGGCGGTGGAATATGCCAGATAAGTCACTAATTACCAATTAGTTGCTAGTATACCAATGCAACAATCAGTATATTCGTACTTGTTTCCTAATTAGCAGGGAAGTTCAATTACCCGCTTATTTACTTACTATTTTGAGTGTCGACTCCGAAGCTCTTTACCGGGATTGAATTAGTCGCGTCTTTCCTTGCTTTTTTTGAAGCCGTCTTGTATAATCTTGAAAAGTCCGCTTCTGGAGCGGAAAAAACAAAAGGTCGGCTTATCAAGTTTTTCTTACGAATTATTTATGAAGAAACCACAATTAATTGAAGCAGTCATGAAAGCTGCCGGCATAGAAGTGAAAAAACAGGCGACTGCCGTAGTTGAGGCTGTTTTCGACACGATTGCCAAGTCTTTGAGTAAGGGAGAAGAAGTGGCGGTTTCCGGATTTGGAACTTTTCGCATCTCCAAAAGAGCGGCCCGAGAGGGAATTAATCCCCGCACTGGAGAAAAGATTCATATTGGTGCTTCCACCAAACCCAAATTTAGAGCGGCTAAGGCCCTGAAAGAGGCTGTTCTCTAAAAATATCCGTTTGCAAAACAAAAAACCCGCCGTAGCGGGTTTTTTGTTTCTGTCTTCTTTGTTGTGGGTTGTTTGCCCTCTCAAGTTTTTCAGAAAAAATTTGGGAGGGTAAATTATTTATTACTTAACCAGCTGTTTTGCCACCAAACTCATCCTCACAAAAAGCTCGTAGGCTGATTTGATTTTTTCAAAAGAAAGAACGGTTAATTCCCTAATGTATCTGTGTCCCTCTTCCTTTATATTCTCTTCTTCTGAAGAAAAATCCCCGCCGCCTTTACCAAATTGTCTTCTTAGTTCTTTTAATAATTCCTCAGCAGAAGAAGTGTCTTGGTCTCCGTAGAGATGAAGAATTAGTTGTTTGGAGCGGTCGTTATATTGATGTGCCTGACTAATATAATCGGAAGTCTGTATAAGAAGATTTTTCAAAAGGGGATTTTGAGTAAGTTTTTTCGAATAAATTTTATTGATATCGCTTTTCACTTTTTCCAATCTCTGATCAACCACCTTAAGCATCTCGGTTAGATCAAAAGTCATAATGATATCGCTGGCCCGTTCAATCACCGGGTCTATTTGAGCTGTTTTTTCCTTTTCTATTTTCTTGGCTAGAATTTTAAGACCATCAATATCCAGACTCTCCTTTTCTTCTTCAAAAGAATCTTTGGTTTCTCCCCAGTATTCTTGGGATTTTTCCATTTCTCTTAAAAACAATTCCCTTATTTTTTGCCAATCTTCAGCTTCTGGAAAATTGGGAATGTTCTTCCAGGCCTCTTTGAGTTCTTCCAATTGGATCTGGGAAAGATCAACTACGTTGAAGATAATTTTAACCCTAGATTCTTTTTCCAACCTCTCTTTCTCTTCAGGAGAAATTTGAGTACTGTCTTTTATTTCAAAAAGTTTATCAACCTCTTTCTGGGTTTGAGAAAGCTTTTCCTCTATCTTGGTCGAGACTTGGGCCTGGGCACCGGCCAGAGTTGTGAAAAAAACAGCCATCCCTATCAGGGTGGTTAGCCAAAAAATCTTCTGTTTCTTATTGGGAGTAAACATTATTATTCGGACAGACTTTCAAGAATCTGGTTTATCTTAGAGTTGGTTTCTAAAACACTGCTTGAAAAATTGGGGGTATTGTTCTCGGCCTCTTTCTCAATCACTGTTTCGTTTAAGTGATTGAGTTGGGTATTGGCTGCTTGCTGAAGCGCCTGATTCCCTTTTTGGGATGTTTCCTGAAAATGCTCCAATTGGGAAAGTTGAATGTCGATCTGGCTATTAATCATTTCGGCTTCGGCCACCACTCTTTTTTCGTTAAGACCCGGTAAGAAAAGGGGAGAAAGCTCCCGAGTGGCATAGAAAATAGAAAGTATCAAAACAGCCACTCCGACGGTAAATGACAGGGAAAGGCCAATTCGCTGGAGATGTCTGACTGCCACCAAATACCACCCTCTTTCCGTGGGAAAATTGCCGGGTATTTCTGGAGAACAAGAAAGCACAACCAATCTGGACCTGGCCGAAAAATTTTCATCGGGTTGAATCACCCTTAAAGCTCTTAAATTTTTAATAATTGTCTTTGGCTCCATTTTCTATAATTTTTTTTATCTTTCTTAAAGCTCGGAATTGAATGACTCTAATTAACCCCTGATTCTTTTCCATCACTTGAGAAATTTCTCGATAGGACATTTCTTCGACAAATCTCATGATTAAAACATCTTGCTGTTCGGTGGAAAGGCTCTGAATTGCCTTTCGGACAAGTCCCAATTCCATTTTCTGAGATAAACTTTCTGCCTGCTGGGTGGAATCGCTTGTCAGTGTTTCTTCAAGAATTCGATTCAGCTCCAGCGTTGATTTTTTTGTCCGGTAGTAGTCAATCACCTTATTGCGGGCGATTCGATAAAACCAGCTGGAAATAGAAAAACCTTCTCGCCTGAAACTTTCGATATTCTGCCAGGCCGAAAGGAATGTCTGGTGGGTGAGATCCTCGGCTTCCTCACGGTGGCCTACCTTAAGATAGATAAACCGAAAGATAGCCGGTTGGTATCTATCGTAAAGCAGGCCAAAAGCCGAGGACTCACCCCTAATGGCGCGCTTCACCAGCTTTTCTTCTTCTATTTTTTCGCGTCCATCTTTCATATACAACGAAATGAAAACATATTGGTTTCACCCTCTACTGATTACTCGGGCAGTCAGGAGGGTCAGGTTCTTACAAAAAACGCCCCAGAGGGCTTCTACTGATAATAGCATGTCTCTTAGATACATTCCAGCGCTGCGGGGTCGCCGAAATAACAATTAATTGACTGCCGCTCATCTATCGGCCAGTCTCAATGACAAAACCCAAATGTTTAATATCAAATCGATTTTGTAAGCCAAAACATCAAAAACTTTTGATATTTAATTATCGATTAGAAATTGGAAATTTGTCATTTGTCATTTCTGGTATATATGTATTATTCTTGAACCAATGAGAAACTTGGTCCTGGTTTTAACTTTTGTCTTTATTGTTTTCGGAGGATTGGGGTTTGTTCTGGGGAGATCGACTTTGGCAAACCGTTCTTTTCTGACAGCTTCTCTTTTTCTTTCCGAAAGCGGTAATTCATTGGAAACCTCTTCTGATGAGAATTCCGGGAGCCAACCCGTTTTTGATTTTTCCGGAGATTATTGTGACCAGAGCATCTCCTTCTCCGATCCTGACGACAGAAAATTATGTTTTAATCCTCCTAAACTTAATCGCTGGCGTCTTTTTGAAATAAACCTGACAGACAACCGCATTCTCTTCTATGAAAATGGTTTGATTAAAAAGATATTCCCCATTGCCTATCAGGCGCCCTACGGCAAGTGGTTTCAAACCCCCACCGGCTTTTTTGAAATTGGCGTAAAAAACAAGAGGTTTTTATCGTCCATTTTTCCTGTTTATATGGAAAACGCGGTTCAGCTCTATGAAGATTTTTTCATTCACGGCATTCCTTACTTCCTTGACGGACAAAAAGTAACCAGCCAATTTTCCGGTGGATGTCTTCGTCTGGAAGATAAAATCGCTTCTGATTTTTTCCAAACTGCCCAAAAAGGAGACGCGGTCGTTTCCTACCTGACTTTAAATCAGATCCAGTTAAAAGACGGTTTTTTTGCCCCAGTGGACACATCTCATTTTTGGGTGCGCCAGCGATTTAATTCTCCTTTGAAAAATGACTGGCACTACTTTGAGGATAAAAGAGAAAACTACATCCAGCATGCCGGCCTGGACCTGGCTCCTTCGTCGGAAGCTTGGAATTTGAGCGCCTTTTCAATTTTTCCGGGAACGGTGGAGAAAATAATTGTCAACGGTCAAGGAGACGGGGGTCTGGGTAACGCCGTCATCTTGAGACATGAAAAAGAAGAGGGTGTTTTTTACTCTCTCTATGGTCATCTGGATTTGATCGATGCCGGGATAAAGACAGGTGATTATCTTAGCGGAGGCAGTCTTTTGGGGAAAATTGGCAACACCGGCTTTGGTTGCCGCTTCTGGAAGGTAGGAAAGGACAGTTGTTACCAGACGGGAGAAGACGACGTTCATCTTCATCTTGAAATAAAAACCGCTTCCGTTCTTGATTCTCCTCTCAAGGACAACTGTTCGGTTTCCGGCAAAGGTGACTGTATCGGCTACACCTCCCAGAATCCCGACGATTTTGGATTTTTTGACCCGCTGAAGTTTTTATTCAATAATTTGGAGTCAAGCGATTAAATTGTTAATAAAAAGTGTGGGTTTTGTAGTTACTGGTTACACTCGCAAACAAAAACAGCATGTTTTTCTTCAGAAATAAAAAAGATTGGACTTTATTTTTGATTGTTTTTCTCTTGGTGGGGACAATTTTTTTTATCTTTAGGTTGGGTGAAAATAACGATCTTCCCGCTGATTTACCGGTGACGGAGTTGTCAGGTCTGAAAAAGACGGTCGCGGTCTCCAATCCCTCTCTTTTTGGTTTGGTTCAGGACATGATTTCTCCCAATATTAACCTCGTTCGGATAAAAGAGGGGAATCCTCTTCCAAATTTGGGATTTCGTCCCGTTTTTCTGGCGATGGACGGGAAAGAGTCGGCGTGGATGAAAAAGTTAGCCGACCAGCAAGAATCCGAGCTGATTGATATTGAGAAAAATATTTTGGATAATATACCCTCCGATTATTTTTGGATTTACCCTCAGAATTTGGAAAAAATTATCGGCTTGATAGTGCGTCTCTTGGGGCAGACCGACCCGATTAACAAAGAATTTTATATCAACCAGGCCTATGAGCGAATGGTGGAGGTAAGGGAAATTACTGACTGGGCTTCGGATAATCTTCCGGCTACCAGGAGATTCAACATCATTGTTGATGAGCGTTGGCGGCGCTTCGTCGGTGATTTTGAGATTGAGATTGATGATTCTTTCAAAAAAGGAGATTCGGCTTCCGAAAAAGAACTTTTTGAATTACTGGCGGATAAAATAGAGAGCAAAAGAAATCCGGTTATTCTGGTCGATCGTGATTTTCCCTTAGACAACTTTTTTATCTTTGCTGAGGGGAGAGGCATAAAAACCGAATGGGCCGTCTTGGACGCTTTTGGTGAAAAAGAAAACTCCTTGCAGGAGATTTTAAGAAAAAACCTTTCGCAACTAACCCTGGTTTTTCAATAACCCCCCACAACTTTTATTTTAAAAGAAGTTTACCCTCCTAAATTTTTTAGGGAAAAATTTGAGAGGGTGGAGTTTTCAAGGTAGGCTGGAGACGGTATAATGATTGGGTTATCTTAAGACACAAATGCGGATATCAAACGTCTTTAAATATGGAAACAAACGATCGTTTAAACCAACCCTTTGAAGAACTGATTGAAAAAGCTTCCCGGATGGATGAGGAGGCCTTTACCCGGGTTTATCAGGAATACACCGCTCCTATTTTTCACTTCTTTTTCCTGCGACTTCGGGATAGAACCCTAGCCGAAGATTTGGCCCAGATTGTTTTTCTGAAAGCCTGGGAAAACATTCGTCAGCTGCAAGAAGTGGAAAAAATTTTAGCTTGGCTCTTTAAAATTGCCCGCAACACCCTTATTGACTACTGGCGGAAGAAGAAAGAGATAAACGTTCCCGACTTTTCCGCGCTGGAGTCCGGGGCTGATTCCACGGAACCTCTCCGACCTGAAGATCTGGACCTAAAGATGCTGATTGAAGAAATTTGGGAAGTTTTAGAAGGACTTAACGAGGAGCAGCGGGAAGTGATTGTTTTGAGATTTTTTGAAGGGATGTCTCCTAAAGAAATTGAAGAAATCATGGGAAAATCGTCAACTGCTGTTCGCTCTCTGCAATATCGGGCTCTGACTAAATTAAAAAAAGTGCTTTTGCGGAAAATAAACAAATGAAAAAATCAGCCGCTATAAAAAAGATTATAAAAGAATCCGAAGACAAGGACGTTGCCAGAATCTTTGAATCTTTGGAGAAAGAAGGAGAAGGAGACCTGAAAAACTTTCTCGTCCGCCTGGGGCAGGTTAAAAAGAGGGTTGAACCGGAAAGAATGTTGGCGATTAAAATTCTTCACCGTCTTTTGGAACCCGCCACAAACCAAGAAGCCAGCCGTCTTTTAGATTCAGAGGGAACTTTGCGGTCGACGAGCTTCCCTTCCAAATTAAAAATTCAGCTTCATATGCCTAAAATTCTTCAGGTTGCCATTCCGGTTGTTTTGCTGGTCTTGGCGGGTCTGGTAGTTTTAGTCAACCCGTTTGATAAAGAAAACCTTCAGGTGGCTGAGTTAAAGGACATTGTCAGCGATGAAAATACCGTCAACGAATTAGCCTCCAGCTTTGACAATTTTTTGGCTGAGGAAAATCAGATGGGCGAAATCGATTCTTTCCTCAATCAAATAGCCCTGAGCGGTCCTTCTGTGCCGGACACTTTTAGCCTTAGTCAGATTGAATCGGAATCAAACATGGTCAATTTTGACTCGGACCTAAACGCTTTCTTCTCCCAGGAAGAAAATCTGGGCGAGGTCGATTCACTATTAATCAATTTCTAGAAACATGAAAAATAAAGTATTTTTGTCGGCAGTGGCGGTGTTAGTTTTAGGAGCCGTCAGTTTGATTTCTCTGGCTCCGGCAGTTTCCGCCGAAGGACTGGCTAACAGCGACGATTTTTCCAAATTCTTCAACAAATTTAAAGAAGAGAAGAAAAATCTTGAGAAGTTCCAGTCTGGTTTTATTGGCAGCCGCCAGGGAAGCGCCTACCAAAGCCAGTTGCTGGAAAAAAATCGGCTGGTTTTAGAAAAAGCCATTGAGACGATGGAAAAGAGATTAACCCAGCTTGAAAACAGGATTCAATCCAGAGAAAACGTCTACGAAGGAATGGCGGCGGGATTGCTTAACGAGATTCAAAATAATCTGGGAACCTTGGCCCAGGTTAGAACTCGCTTGGGAACTGCCTCTACTACCGATATCTTGAAAATCATTGCCGGGGAACTCAAAACCTATCGTCAGGGCGAAAAGAATATATTGAGAAAATTGATAGTTTTATCTCACGTTGGACAGTTTGAAAACTCCATTATTAAGACGGCTGAGAACCGAAGCCAGAGAATTGCCGAAAGAATAGCCGACTTAAAAAGCGACGGCAAAGACGTTGCCGAACTGGAAAATCTCTTAAACCAGGCCAATCAAAAAATTGCTCAAGCTAAAACCAAGTTGATAGAGTTAAAAAATCAGATAAATTCAGGAGGAATTGACATCTCCAACCTTTCTGAAATTCAAAAGAAACTAAACGAGATAAAAAATCTTATTAAGGAGGCCTATTCATTTTTTCGGGAAATAGCGGTTAAAGGAAACGAATTATTCGGTCGGGGCCACGACAAAAACAATGACACAGCCACTTCCACCGCTACTTCTACCGATGACGATGATGACTAAAGGTTTTCCTGAAAAGTGATTATAAAAAACAAAAACTCCCAGAAAGGGAGTTTTTGTTTTGTTTCATTTTTTTATAGTCTCTTTTAAATATTTTCTAAACTCTTTTTTAACCGATGGGTGTTTGAGAGCAAAATCCACCGTGGCTTTTAGAAATCCAATTTTACTTCCGCAGTCATATCTTTTGCCTTGAAAACGTAATCCGTAAACAGGGCGTTTTTTGAGAAGCATTTTCAATGCCTCTGAAGTTCTGATTTCTTTTGTTTTGCCTCTTTTGATTTTTTTTAATTCTTCAATCAGAGCCGGGGTGATAATATATTTCCCTACAATTACCATGTTTGAAGGAGCTTTGGCCGGATCCGGTTTTTCAACAATATCTTTTATCTCATATACGTTTTTAGATACCTCAACTGCCTCCACTACTCCATAGTGTTTGGTTTCTTGGTGGGGCACGGTATCCAAGGCAATAACCACATCTCCGTATTTTTCAAAGACCTTTTTCATTTGAGCCAAGCAGGGAATGTGGCTATCAACAATATCATCTCCGAAAAGAACTCCTACTGACTCGTCCGGTCCAATTAAATGTTGAGCGCACAAAATAGCGTCTCCGTCCCCTTTGGGGAGATTTTGCCGAACATAGGCAAAGCGGGCTAGTTTTGAAATTGCCCTCACCTCTTTGAGTACATCTTTTTTGTTATTAGAGAGGAGGGCTGATTCCAGTTCGGGAGAGAAGTCAAAATAATCTTCAATCGCTCTTTTTCCTCTGCCGGTGACGAAAATAATATCTGAAATTCCCGAGCGAGCCGCTTCTTCCACCAGATAATGAATAATCGGCTTGTCTATGATTGGCAGCATTTCCTTGGGCTGGCTTTTAGTTGCCGGCAAAAATCTTGTTCCCAACCCCGCCACAGGAATAATGACTTTAGTAATAGGATTCATAGTGAGCGGGCGAGGAGAATCGAACTCCCGTCTCTTCCTTGGCAAGGAAGTATAATAGCCACTATACGACGCCCGCAATCTTCGTTCATCTCTATACTTTCAACTAATAAATTCCGTCCCCCCACTAGGAATCGAACCTAGATTTATTGCTTAAGAGGCAACTACTTTACCGTTAAGTTATGGGGGGTTACTTTTATATTAACTGGTCTGGGAGTTTCTCTTAACGATCGCCATCTTTTTTGTGATAACTCTACATCACTATTGATATTTTTCAAGACTGCCTCAATCCAGCCAAATACCCTATGTTTTATATTTGAACTTTTTGGAACTTCTATTCGTATTGTTCCGTAATAAAGATTGTTTTTCTTATAATTTTTACTTAGTGGTTTTACGTAACTTTTTCCAAAACTTTTAATCGGGATGCCGGTCAAGCTGGACCAAAATTGTTTTATTTTTACATTATCTTGCTGTGGATATATATTTAATCTTGCTCTTAAATTTTTTGGAGATATGCCAAACATTAATTTTACCCAGTTTATAAAGTACAGAATCAAATGTGGGTCAGAATTAGTCATCTCAAATCTATTTCCTTTACTTCCCTCTGCCCAATAGAGAGCCGCTCCCATTAGACGAGCAACCTCAAGAGACAAAGGAAATTCTATCTCCTTTCCAGCATTTTTAATTATTTCTTTTATCTCCACCTCTCTTCTCTGTTTTTGACTGTGGGGTCCCAAAGATAAAGCAACTATTCTCTTTGTATAAAGACGTTTTCTGTCCTCTTCTTTTAGGGGAATTGATTTCAACCACAGACTTAAACTGCTTTTGGATACTCCTATCTTCTTTCTTATCTCGTTATAACTCAATCCCTTACGCCTTAATTCCTCGGCCTCTTTTCTGAAAGTGCTCTTCGGCTTCATACCTCCAATTATATCACACAGGGGAGGCGAACCAAAACCGCTTGATTTTTCCTTTCTGGTGCGCCCGGAGGGATTCGAACCCCCAATAACTGCTTCGAAGGCAGTTGTGATAATCCGTTTCACTACGGGCGCGTTTTAGAATTTGGAACCGATGCCTTTCCGTGTATAATAATTTTAATGAAGCCAGATGTCAAAATCCCCAAAGAAGTTTTAGAAATAACCAAAAAGCTCCAAGAAAGCCGCCTGCCTGCCGGTAGGCAGGGATTTGAAGCATATCTGGTGGGCGGATGTGTTCGTGATATTTTGCTTGGCAGGGAACTCAAAGATTGGGATATCGCTACCAGTGCTAAACCGGAGGAAACGCAGAAATTATTTCCAGATAGCGTTTATGAAAATGAATTCGGTACCGTTGGCGTTAAAACCGGATCAGATAACTCCGCCCTATCCTTAGTGGAAGTGACTACTTTTAGAAAGGAAATCGGTTACAGTGACAAAAGACATCCGGATAAAATCGTTTTCGCCAAAACCATAGAAGAAGACCTGGCTCGCCGGGATTTTACCATCAACGCTCTTGCGTTGAAAATTACCGATACGGTATACGGTATACGGAATACAAAATACGAAGTTACCGATTTATTTGGGGGCCAAGAGGATTTAAAGAATAAACTTATCCGGGCAGTAGGAAATCCCGACGAGAGGTTTGGCGAAGATGCTCTGCGAATGCTGCGGGCAGTGAGGTTTGCTGCCCAGCTGGATTTTAACATCGAGCAAAAAACTTTGGATTCCGTCGTCAAAAACAGCCGACTCCTGAAACATATCTCCAAAGAAAGAATCAGAGATGAATTTGAGAAGATGATAATGACTTCGAGAGCCGCCTGGGCCATCCAAACACTTTCCAATTTAAAACTCCTCCAATTCATCGTTCCTGAACTGGAAGAAGGGACTGGTGTCGGTCAAAACAAACACCATATTTATACTGTCTGGGAACATAATTTGAGAGCCTTGGATTATGCCGTTTCGAAAAATTACTCCCTTAAAATCCGTCTGGCGTCTTTACTTCACGACGTCGGCAAGCCCCGGACCAAAGCCGGCGACGGGCCTAATTCCACTTTCTATTCCCACGAATATGTCGGAGCCAAAATGACGAAAAAAATATTGGAGGAGCTGAAATTTTCCAAAGATGTGATTGACGATGTGACGTTATTGGTCAAGTACCATCTTTTTTATTATAACGTGGGGGAAGTCAGCGCCGCCGGCGTTCGGCGCTTCATCGCCCGGGTGGGAGAAAAACATATAGACGACATTTTAAAAGTCAGGGAAGCCGACCGGATCGGCTCGGGAGTACCCAAGGCCTTCCCTTATCGTCTGCGCCACTTAAAGTTTATGATAGAAAAAGTTAAACACGATCCCATTTCTCCCAAGGCGCTGAAAATAAACGGCAATGAACTGATGAAACTGCTTTTTATAGAACCGGGACCCAAAGTAGGACATATTTTGAACGCTCTCTTGGAAGAAGTGATAGAAGATCCGGAAAGAAATGTAAAAACTTATTTGGAAAAAAGAGCCAGGGAGTTAAACAAGCTTTCCGATAAAGAATTGGAAAGACTCAGAGAAAAAGCGGAAAAAAGAAAGGAGGAGTTTGAGTCGGGAATTGAGGCGAAGATGAAAGCCAGACACAAGGTGTAGTCTAAAGTTGAAAGTTTCTAAAGTTCGTAAAGTCGGTAATTTTGTTATTTTTTATTTTACTTTTTACTTTCCACTTTTAACTTTATACTTATCTTATGTTGGGTTTCTTCGACTCCGGACTTGGCGGGCTGACAGTTTTAAAAGAAGTAGTCAAACTCCTTCCCAGCTACTCCTATCTCTATTTGGGAGACAACGCCCGCACTCCTTACGGTTCCCATAGCCACGAGGTGATTTATCGTTTTACCCGTCAGGGAGTGACCGAGCTTTTTAAAAGAGGGGCGGAATTAGTTATCTTGGCCTGCAACACCACCTCGGCGGTGGCTTTGAGAAGAATCCAGCAAGAATTTTTGCCAAAATATTTTCCCGAAAAAAGAGTGCTTGGAATTATTATCCCTACCGCCGAAGAAATTGTTTCTCTGACCAAAACCAAAGAGGTGGGAGTTTTCGGAACCGAAGCCACCATCCATGCTTTTGCTTACCCTAAAGAAATTACAAAGTTAGTCAGCTCAGCTAAAGTTCACCAACAGGCCTGTCCTTTGTTGGTGCCTATTATTGAAGCCGGGGAGATTGAATGGGAGGGGCTGGAACTGGCCGTAAAAAAATATGTCGGCGAACTTTTACAAAAAAGCCGGGGAATAGACGCGGTTATTTTAGGTTGTACCCACTATGCTCTGATAGAAGATATTTTCAAGAAATTTATTCCTTCCCCCGTCTCGATTATTTCTCAGGGACCGATTATTGCCAAAAAAGTGGCCGAATATCTTTTGCGCCACCCGGAGATTGAAAGTAAGATTAAAAAAGAAAAACAAAGGGCCTTTTTCACGACGGAAGATTCCTGGCGGGTAAGAAATCTTTTTAAGTTATTTTACGGTTCACCGATGGAGGTTGAAAAAATTAATCTCCGCTAGCTGGATTTTGACGAATTTTGATGGAAGGGCTGGCCCAGCACTAGAGCTCAACATAAATACTTCATATTATACGGGGCAGACGTCGCTCAGTGCTGGACTGCGCCCGGTGGTGAAATTCAAGTTATTTTTATCTATCAGATAGACAAAAATTTAAAAAACGCGGTTTCTTGAATTTCTACTATCCGGGCTGGAATTTTGATTTAATTTCTGAAAGAATAACAAGGACATCTGTGTGGGTGTCGCGTGTTCCTTTTGTGTTTAATCCGATAGTTATCTGTCGGGTCTGGTTTTATCGCTTATTTTTTCGGGCCGTAGTATACCGGTAGTACGTGCGCTTCGGGTGCGTAAAGACCGGGTTCGATTCCCGGCGGCCCGACGAACGTAGTGAGGAGGACCGAAGCAGACAAACTGCTTTGCCTGCGTCCGGAATTAAAGACCGCAGCGTTATGCAGTCAGTAGATTACATCGCGAGGGGCGGCCTGCGAGCCGACCGAGTGACTGATGAGAAAGAACTCGCAGGCGATTCTCGGCGGCCCGACTGTTGAAAATTTAGGCGGGCAAGCCGAAGCCTCAATTCCCTTACTCTTATCAATTGTTTATGCTAGAAGGAAAATCAAAACCGAAAATTGTGGTAGCGGCGTTGGTGGAAAAAGATGGAAAGTTCCTGCTGACGAAAGAAGTGTTGGAAAGCGGAAAGGAATACTGGATAGTGCCGGGCGGCGGCCTTGAATTCGGAGAAAGCTTGGACAATGCTGTAAAAAGGGAAATAAAAGAAGAGACGAATCTGGATATAGAAATCAAAGAATTTGCCGGATTTCAGGAAGCTATAGTCCCCCAGTACAACTATCACACAGTAATATTTTTTTATCGCGCTTTATCAAAAAACGAGAGCCTCCTCTTGGAAGACAATATTCTTGAAGCAAGGTTTTTTACTAAAGAAGAGATTAAAAATTTAAATTTGGTTGACAGCTCCCGCAGATTTTTAGAGAGGATAGAAATAATTTGAACTAGAGCGCTGGGTCTATAGTGGGACGGCGTTTCGCGGCATTCGCATCGCCAGGGTCCGGATTCCCTGACCGGGCTCCGTGCGCCACCGCTGAAGTTTTAGCGACAGACGGTCGGTTACGGCCCTTGGCGGCGTGCGACCGCAGGTAGTAGGAATTTCCGGCATCCCGACAAATCATTATTCCGTCACCAGATTGGCGATTTTTCCGGAGACGTAAATAACTTTCTTTACCTTCAAACCTTCAAGTTTGGGGGCGATTTTTTTATCGGATTGAATTATCTCCAAGATTTCGTCCGAACTATATTCTCTGTCCGAATCTACCTCGATGGTTCCTCTTAATTTTCCGTTAATTTGGACGGCTATCGTCTGGACAGCCGATTTTATTTTCTGGCTGTCGGCCTTGGGCCATTTTTGCTGGTGGATGCTGTAATCTTTCTTCAAAATTTTCCAAAGTTCTTCGGCTAAGAATGGAGCAAAGGGAGCTAAAACCAAAACGAATTTCTCCCATAAGTTTTCGGTTATCATCCCTCTTCCTTCCACGTTGTTCATATATTTCATAAACTCGCTGACGCAAAGATTGTATTTCCCTTTTTCCAGATAACGGGTAACGTTCCAAACCAGGTTTTCAATATCCTTTATATCTAAATCCATTTGTTCTTTGGAAAAGGAGTCGTCTTTTTTCACTCCGTCTTTCAATCTCCAGATTCTTTTCACCAATCTTCTCACTCCCACCAGAGAACGGGTATTCCAAGGCTTGCTCTGCTCCAAAGGACCCATAAACATTTCATACATTCGCAAAGTGTCGGCTCCGAATTTTTCGGCAACTTCGTCCGGACGGATAACATTGTTCCATCTCTTGCTCATCTTGCGGTTGTCTTCTCCCAGAATCATTCCCTGATGTCTCAGTTTCAAAAACGGTTCGTCAAAGGAGACAAATTTCATATCAAAAAGAGCTTTGGTGATAAAACGGGAGTATAAAAGATGGCCGACGGTGTGTTCGGCGCCGCCAACGTAGAAATCTACCGGCATCCAGTACCTCAACTTTTCTTTATCGGCAAAAACTTTTTCGTTTTTGGGGTCGGTAAAACGGAAAAAATACCAGGCCGAATCAACGAATGTATCCAAAGTTTTTGTCTCTCTTTTGCCGGAGCCGCCGCATCTTGGACAGACAGTATTAACGAATTTTTCCGACTGGGCCAGAGGAGGAATACCTTTGGGGCGGAAGTCCTTAATATCGTCGGGTAAAAGCACCGGTAGATCTTTTTCGGGGACGGGAACCTCTCTGCATTTTTCACAATAAATTATAGGAATAGGTGCTCCCCAGTATCTTTCGCGGGAGACCAGCCAGTCCTGAAGTTTATAATATGTCCGGGGACTTCCAAAAGAAGAGAGTTTTTCTTCTATTTTCTTTCTTGCCGGGGAAAGCTCCATTCCCTTATAGGGCTCAATAATCATCTTTCCCTCATCTTCTGGATAGGGTTTATCTTCTATTTTTTCAGCATAAGAGGGAAGAAAGACATGAACGATAGGAAGATTATTCTCTTTGGCGAACTGAAAATCTCTCCGGTCGTGAGCGGGCACGCCCATGACAACGCCGGTGGCGTAGTCCATCAAAACATAGTCGGCTACCAGAACAGGAACCTCTTTTTTGGTGAAAGGATTAATTACCCAACTACCGGTGGGAACGCCGTCTTTATTTTTTTCCCCAATTTTCCTTTCGGTCAGCGGGCGGCTTTTGACGGTCTCCAGATAATTTTTGATGGCTATTTCCTGCTCGGGAGCGATTAAAGTTTCTAGAAGAGGATGTTCGGGAGCGATTGCCAAAAAAGTCACTCCCGGAATAGTTTCCGGGCGGGTGGTAAAAACCGGCAGGGTAATTTCTTTATCTTTAACGGAAAAGTTAATTTCAAAACCCTTACTTTCCCCAATCCAGTTTATCTGTCCCTTTTTGGTTCTCTCGGGCCAGTCCAGTTTTTTCAGATCTTTCACCAGTCTTTCAATATAATCGGTGATTTTTAGAAACCACTGTTCAATATTCTTCAGTTCTACCAGGGAGTCGCATCGCTCGCAGTGACCGTTGATTACCTGTTCGTTGGCTAGAACTGTCAGGCAGCCGGTACACCAGTTAACCGGCGATTTGCTCTTGTAAGCCAATCCTTTTTTGTAAAGCTGTAAGAAAAGCCACTGGCTCCATTTGTAGTACTCTTTATCGGCGGTATTAATTTCTCTTTCCCAATCGAAAGAAAGTCCCGCTCTTTGGCATTGGGATTTAAAAACGGCAACACTGTCTTTGGTGACTTGATGAGGGTCTTGGCCGGTTTTGATGGCAAAATTTTCCGTGGGAAGACCGAAAGCATCCCAACCCATCGGATGAAGTACCTCGAAACCGTTCATTCTTTGATAGCGGGCTTGAATATCGGAGGCAAAATATCCCTCCACGTGTCCCACATGCAGCCCTTCTCCCGAAGGATAGGGGAACATATCTAGAATGTAGTTCTTAGGTTTGGGAGAGTCATCTTGAGCAGAATAAATCTTGTCTTCCACCCATTTTTTTGCCCAATAAGTCTCTATTTTCTCGTGAGGATATTCCTTTTCTTTCATAATAAGGTTCTCTTGCTTTTAACTTTCTACTTTACACTTTCGACTACCTTTACGATTATATCTTAACCTCTCCTTTGATAACAAGTTTCAATTGCGATTTGTCTTGTTTTTCCTTATAATAAGAAAAATAGTTATGGGGAAAATACACTCCATTCCATTCGGTTTGGTTCTTACCGTCTTTTTTATTTTGGCGGTTTTGATTTTTCTTCCCTACTGGAAGGCCATCTTTTTGGCGGCGGTTTTGGCGATTGTTTTCTGGCCACTGTTTCTCTGGATTAACAAAATCATCAGGTGGCGGGGGGTGGCTTCTTTGGTGACGGTGATTTTAGTTTTAATCATCGTTCTTATTCCTTTCTCTGTTCTGGGAACCCTGGTTTTTCGAGAAGCCAGCCAGCTTTATCTTCGAGTAGCCGAAGGCAAGGGAATGGAACTAGCCAACACTCTTTTCCTTTCTCTTCAGGAAAAATTTAATCTCCTTTCCCCTTATTGGTCGGGAGGAGAGGACATTCAAGGATACTTAACCGGCACTTTGGAATGGATAGTTAGAAACTTGGGGGCCATTTTTTCGGGATTGGCTCGGGGAGTAATTGCTTTTATCTTTTCTCTTTTTATTCTCTTCTATCTTTTTAAAGACAGTCAAAAACTTGGGAGTTTTATCTACAACGTTTTGCCTCTGGGAAAACGGTATCTGGAAATGGTTTTTGAAAAGATAAAGCTCTCGGTCCGGTCGGTGGTTGGTGGGTCTTTGGTGGTGGCTTTGGTCCAGGGAATCGTCAGCGGTGTCGGATTTGCCATTTTTGGTCTTCCCAATCCGGCTCTTTGGGGAGGAGTGGCGGCGCTGGCGGCCTTGGTGCCAACCTTGGGCACTTCTCTGGTTATTCTTCCGGCCATTGTCTTTCTTTATTTCTTTAATTCCTGGACATTGGCCCTGGGACTTTTAATTTGGGGAGCGGTGGCGGTGGGACTAATTGATAACCTCTTAGGCCCTCAGCTGATGAAAAAAGGAACCCAAATGCATCCTTTAATGGTGCTTTTAAGTGTTCTCGGGGGAATCTCCATTTTCGGTCCCATAGGATTTATCTTGGGTCCGGTGGCGGTGGGGGTTTTCTTCTCCCTTCTGGATGTCTATGCGGAAATGGCCAAAGACGATTCCACTGCCTGATGCTACAAAATACGAATGAGCATATCGGCATAAATCCGCTTCACCCTCCTAAGTTTTGTCTGACAAAATTTTGGAGGGTAAATCCGCATTATCAGCGAATTTAATTCCATTAAATTTTTTATGGTACCCATAAATTACGATGATTTTAAAAAAGTGGAGTTGAAAACGGCTAAAATTGTTGAAGCTGAAAGAGTGGAAGGATCGGACAAATTAATTCGCCTTAAACTTGATTTGGGGCCGTCAAACCTGCCTGCCGGCAGGCAGGTTGTTGCCGGTATCGGATTGAAATACCAGCCGGAGGATTTGGTAGGAAAAACAATCGTTGTGGTTGCCAATCTGGAACCGCGCACTTTTACCCTTCGATCAGACTCCCCTCAACAAGATTCTGGGCAAGCAGGGAAAGTGAGTTTGGAAAGCCAGGGAATGCTCCTGGCAGCTTCCGGTGGAGACGAAGGTCCGATTTTACTGACGACGATGGAAGAAATTTCTCCGGGAAGCGAGGTAAGATAAAAAGAGCCTTGCGGCTCTTTTTTGGTGGTGTCTTTTCAAATGTTTAAAAATTTTTCAAAAGAAGTTTTTTAAAAAATTCTCAAAGAAATCCAAGTTCTATAAAACCACCCCGCCTGAAAGCGGGGTGGTTTTATAATAGCTTACTACTACCAAGGAAGTATTTCCCTGATTTTCTTCAAGAAGCTCACCCGCACCGTTGCCGAAGTGTTGGGAACGTCGGTGCAGGAAAGGGTATATGTTGTTTCCTTATCCGGCTCCACGTCATAACTACCTCCGTTTGGATCAACCTCTCCAATGTCTTGGTCTATGGAGCAAGTCTTCCCTCCCGCTTTGGTACATCCCCAAGAGAGAGTGGAAGATTGTCCGGGAATTACCGTTGAAGGAGAGGCGTTGACCCAGCATTCATCGGGGAATACTTCCTGACAGGCAGGGTTGCCCTCAGTGCCGGGGCCGCACTCAATCACACTGACCTCCACCTCATCGGTTGGATTGCAGGAAATGCTGAAATTATAAGTGATGCCGGTCTGGGGATCAAAATTGCTGTCAAGAATGTAGGCCGTTGTATTGCTGCTGATTGCCGGCAATGTCCCGTTCCAGTAGGTTACCGACGGATCGGCAGAAGCGCTGCAGGAAGAAACGTTCTCCGCTGTCCAACTGATGTTCAGCGACGCTCCCCAGAAGCTTTCCGGCAGGTATCCCACCGAAAGAGGCCCGTCACTGCCGTTGATCTTCAGGTCAACCGAAGGACTGCCGTCTCCGCCACAAGATTCCCCCACACAAACATCAGGTGGAAGGTTGACGCTGGTATCGCAGAGAGCGGTTGTATTATCGGCATCTTTTACACGAACTGTGATTTTGTAAGTACCATCGGAGCCGTATGTGTGGTTTTGAGGAGATGAAACATAATCGGTATCGTAAGAGCCGTCACTGGTCCAGTCATACTGATACTGGTAAGGAGATGTTCCTCCCGAACCGGACGCTGAAACTGATGTCGTCAAAGGAGCGGTACCGCTTTGAGGATTGGGCGTGACCGAACAAGAAAGCGCTGCCAGTGGATTGGTTACATTCAAGTCGGCATCGGCGCTGTGGCTTATGGAGCCGCTGGTTCCGACAACGGCAAATGTATATCTTTCAACCGCCGCCGAGGCGTTTACCGAAAGAGTCAAAGTTGAATTTCCCGAAGTATTTATTGAGGCCGGGGAAAAGCTTACCAGATTGGTTCCGTCGTGCAACGGTTTAGCACCACTGATTGACAAAGCCACGTTTCCGCTAAATCCGCCGCTTGGAGAAACCGTAATTGCGTAAGTGGTTGTTGCTGGTCTTGTAACTGTATTATATTCCGGAGTTGCCGGAACTATGAATACTGTAAAGTCCGACTGTGCGGTAATGTCAAGCGAGGCGTCTGCCTGACGGCAATATGTGGAATGAACAGGAGCAGTTCCGGCCGATTCCCCTTTAAACAATCCGTTTCCCTGAGAAGAAGCTATGAGGGGTTTGTCAGAAATCCATGAAGCGGATGTGCTGACGTTGAAATTGCCATATCTATTAACCCCTCCCCCGTCAGGGTCGTACAAAGAAACGAACGAGGCGGTGCTGCCGACATTAGTTGACTGCTGAGGAGGCGTTATTACATTGGTTCCCGTCGGATTACAGGCGGGCGCCGCCGAGCAGGAAGCCGGCGTGCTGGCACTGACATCTGATGAACGGGCTATTTCGTTCCCCGAAGCGTTATAAGCAATTACATAATAATCATATGACGAGCCAAAATTTACATTTCTATCGATTATGCTTGTTCCACTGGTGGTTCCAACGGTTCTGTCAAACCAAAATGGTATCTCTTCTGCGACGGTATATGAATTTGCACCAGGAATTGCATTCCAGGATATATAGCTTTGGACGGCAGATGAGGGATAGTTTTGCTGACATTCTCCGACAGCGCTAATATTTAGAGTGAGAGGGGGGCTGATACAAAGTGGACCGGGGCAAGCCGGGGTAAAATAAATCGGCGGGTAAGTTGTATATTGCGTACTATTGTCTGGCGGAAAAACGAATGACCCAATATCACTGCAATATGCGTACCTTGGAGGACTTGAAATGTCTCTAGGGTTTTGAGGGGTGCCACCCGCTGAAACATCGCCGTTGTGAAGAATCTTAAAAGTTGTATTGATCGCACTCCACGTCCTGTTATCGGGCTTAGTAGGCTTATTGTTAAAGTAGTCTTTGCCACCAACGATTCTAGTCTCAAATCTGATATTGTCCGCATCGGTCAGCGGCATATCTACTGCAGTCGAATTATTCGCCGAGCAACTTGCTTTAACCTTTGCGGTAAAAACGATCAAATCGTGAAAAATCAGAGTGGAATCCGAAGCTTGCGCACTGGAGCCACTTATATTTGTACATCTAAAAGTGACGTCTAGCATTCCCGTAATCGGCCCCGGGTCGCCGGTTCCTCCGGTGGGCCCATTAAAGATATTGAGGTCGGAATTAACATCTATGTTGCCGCTGGTGCCAAGCGCCAAGCCGAGACCTAAAATGCTACCGGAGCAGTCCTCCGCGTTATTAGAAGAACTCCACGATATGGTGACGGGACCCGTCATGCGAAGTATCGAAGAAGGCGACGTATTAATACTCGCCGTTGGCAAGCCGACACAAATGTGATTGGCCTCGTTCGTCTTATTCTCATCCGCCCCCGGCCACTTTATATAAATATTTTCATCTGTATCACCTGTACAGGTCCATGGGCCCTTAGTCGCATTTCCGCTGTCATCAGTCCGAAGCCAATTTACTGCCTTCTTTATCCACACCCCGCCGACTTTTTGGTATAAATCACCGGTAGTCGATGCCGGACCACCAGTCACACTGAAAGAGTAACTGCTGTTTAGCTTTGTTCTATACTCACTGTAAGCGGCAATGCCTGGATCGAAGCCTGATGGTAATACTTTACGTACAGGTCGTCTTTCAATGGTGAATGGCGTGTTGACGGTTTGAGAGCCACCGCCCGTTGCGCGCACACGCAATGTATAAGTTCCGTTCGCCAGCGACGAAACATTTAAATCAAAGTCGGCCACAACATCATCTACAACTAGTGTTTTAGAAATCGAGGTGTCAACAACCGAAGCGGTTATCGTTATTGGCGTTATGGTTTCACCGTTGCAATCCATGCCTGGAACGCCCAATACTGTAACGCTGAGTGTATTTTGATCAGATGACAATTCTTTGCCGACACGGGTTACGTGCAGCGGTACAGGATGACCGTATGGCGTTTCTCCTTGGCACAATGCCTGTGCCTGATGAGTGCCGATAAGCGCAACGCTCCCGATAACGACCGTAAATATTAATAAAAACTTAAATGACGTTTTCATAATAAATATTGGCTATGTTTACTTGCCTATAATTATACACCATTACCGGAAATATAGTAGTTAATATCCAGCAGCTTGCCCCGTAGCTCCCGCCATAGGCAGATACTATCGAGGCCTGCCCCGTAGTGGACTTCTGTTCTTTTCTTACGCCGTAGGCGACAGAAGTTCTACTATCAGGGCTTGTCCCACAGTTCCGCCCTAGGCGGATGCTATCGGGGTCAATAAGCGTGGAAAAGAAAAGCGCCCAGAATGACGCTTTTTATTGCCTAGATTTCTAATTTTTAGAAACTAAACCGGATGTTATCTGACAATTTCCGGATTTTCTTCGCCTCCTACCGGTCGAAGATGACGACGGATTCTGCGTGTTCCCTCCCAAACAATGTCAAATTCCTCGTTATCCAAATTGAAATCGGCCTGCCTTCCACGATTCCCCATATTTCCGGCGGAATAACTCGAATCAAACAGACGATACTGGTATTTATCCGAAGGGAAAATTTCTTCCTCTTTGAAGATGCCCGATTTAACTAAGTTTGCCATCAAACGGCCGGCGGGAATCACTTGAGGAATTGCATTAGTTATCTTAACATCGGCACATGATTTTAAACTTCCATCAATACTTCGGCACGCATTCAAAAATGAACTGCCGTCAGATGTAGACACCGATTGAAGCCAGGAAAACATATCTTTAATACTGTCCTTGAGCCATTGGTCACGGTAAAAATTTGGAACCTGCTTTCCAGCCAGCGGATATGCTTGAATCGCATGGTTCAGATAAATAAGTAGTAACCCCGAATAAACAGCCGACTGTTCACCGTGATTGAGCATAAGGATGTGTGTGCCATCTTCAGTGGCTTCTCTTACCAAAGAATAACCTCCATTTTCTCCGCTAAAAGCCAGATGAATATATTTCTGTTCCAGTTTATTCAGATAGTCGATACCGACTCGACTGACAACTTCCGGATACAGATTTTTGACTCGTGAAATCAGCGCCAGAAAAGAAATAAAGTCCTCGCTGCAAGAATTCCCCGGTTCAATGCCGCAAGAGTCGAGTTTAAATGTTTCTTCACGAACAGCATCGGCTAAAACATCATAAAGTTTATTTTTCTGCTCCTCAGATAGTTTGTCCCTTAATTCATGGGCTCGAATGGCGAGTTCGCTGGCAACAAATTTTGAAAGCCAGCCATTCCCCCATCGTTCCGGGGTACCATCAGGACTTTGGGTATAATATCTGTCCAACGCATCCTGAATAACTGCCAGATTGCCACTGGATTCGGTTCTAAGGCTCCCCAGCTGGTCAACCCAATAATTGGCTTCACCTGCTCCAAACGATTCCCGATGAGAAGACCAGTCATTGCCTAAAGGATCTGTGTCCCGTGCTTGTTCCATAAGTCTTGCAAATAATTCTTTGTAAACAGCAGCTTCGCCTTCAGTCACTTTGCCAGTTTCAATGCGATCCCGAATCTCCCGGAGATTTTTTAAATCGTCCTCGCTAAAACCCGCCTGCTGCTCCAGCGCTATTTCCGTTAATTTAGCCTCCTCATGACCAGGCCCTGAAGATTTCGCGGTTTCGGCCCCAGCCGGTGTACCAGCTATGGCCGCACCTGCAAGCAAAGATGCGCCAAGTTTTTTCTTAAAACCTCGCCCCAGCTTTTTAAAAGCCGAGGAATTACTGGACGGTTTTACTTCTTCTTTATTATTAATGTTTTCCGGAACGCCTTCTGTTTTATTTGACATGCCCTGAATATAACACAGCATTTTTTACCTATCAAGAACCGCTCAAAAAATTATCAAAATAAAAACCCCGCCCCTTTTGGAGGCGGGTACGGAAGTGCTTTCAGTCAAATGGCTTGGGTACTAAATAGAGAAAGGAGGACTTATCAGGACGCTGCGGAATAAACAAGTTATTCCCGTAGCCGTCGGTATCCAGTTCACCCGGTTCTTCCTGGGTGTTTGCCGGTGTGGGATTAGTTCCAAACGTGTCGCGCAACCGCCAATAAACTTTCTTTGGCGAGCCGTCGGATTTCATAATCCCCCACTTGGGTTTGAACCGGTCGTCATCCTGAAGTTCGTAGATGAAAACGTTGGTGAAGCGCGGCCGTCTGGAAATGCGTCCCAGAGTTTCGGCGACGTACTTTGCCTGATGGCCCTCTCCGACTTTATCGGAGCGCCAACCGAGCTCTGTAATCCAGACTGGGTGCTTCTCAAAGCCGTTTTTTTTGTATATCTTGAAGAGCGAGTCACGCTTCTTAAAGCAAAGAATCCACCAACACTCGTAGTCGCCCTTCTCGAACTGGTTGGTGATATCCTCTGCTTCACCATCTTGTTCGTAGACATTCTGGCTAAGAATATCTATGTATTGGCTAGCGTGAAGCGCTCCGAGCCACCAAAAGAAACTCTCAACCTTGATGCGGGCGCCACGGATGCATTCCAGAGTCGGCCCTACGATTTTCTTGCTTGGGTCGACCGCTTTAGTCTCCTCGTAAGCGGGCTTGAGGATGTAGGACACCCACTCCGAAGCTGTTCCCCGCCAGAACTTTTCGTTGTTCGGCTCGTTCCAGGGCTCGAAGTAATCGATATCGTTGTGATAGCGCTCAACGGTAGCTCTGACAAACTTCCGCCAGTGCTCCTGAGCGACTGGGCTCCTGGGAACTCCGTTGCTTTGGCCGTTGTCGCTGGCCCACTTGGGTGTGTAAGGAAAACCCCAAAGAATCTTGAGGCCTCTCACCCGACAATCGTTGACGATTTTGTCGGCAACTTCCCAGCGGTAAGTCGGCGGCTCAGTCAGTTCCGGTTCGATAAATTCCCAACCGACACCGGTACGAACCCACGAAGCTCCAACTTCAATGACCCAGTCCAATTGCCGTCCGCTCGCCCAATGGGTGACCAGCCCATATGGGAATACTGACGAAAGCACCAGCGGCTCAGTCAAAAACCCTTCACCATCATACGGGGCTGATCCCTGGTACACGTCATATGTTTGGCTATACTCCACCTTTCTTTCTTGAGCAATAGCAAAACTTGCAAAAAGCATTGCCACCAGAACACAAAACGCTTTTCTCATTTCCTTTCTCCTTTCCTTTGGTAATTTGGGGCTTCACATATTGATGCGTGTTGCTTACTGTCTGCCCCCCAGTTGTTCGTAGGTCGGCAGTTTAGACAACGTTTCAACCAGTGCCTGGAAGTAGTAGATATCCACTCCTGGCAGCGGCTGTAGGTCTTGGGGTTTGACAACAACAAAGTCGCTTCCCGAAAGCAACTGAATTTCAGCATAGGCCAAAGCTTGGGAGTCACCCGGAGAGTTTAAATCCTGGTTGTTAAAGTAGTAAATAACCCGAAAGTTTCCGCAAGTCGGGAGCGAGGTGACAATATAGCCGCGCATGTAGACGTTCCTTACCTCCGAAGAGGATCTGTTATATCCCACAGTTCTCCAGAAGATCCCAGGGACCATGAACCTGAGCGAATTGGCGTATAGCGATCCCCTGTTGTTCAAACAAAGGTCGTTTTGGCCGTCAATCCGGTAAAGGATGTGCATCTTCTGCTTTGATTTGTCTTTGGTGAACGTACGGTTGTCGGGATTGTAATACAGGAACTCGTTTGTTACTGGAAAAGCGATCTTCGCCAAATCCAGCCCGATCCCCTTGTACTTATCCCTTTCACCCGACACCGTTTCGTAAGAGAAGAACGTCAGGTAGTCGACCCGCTGGCCTGTCCCCGGAACGCTCACGTTCCTGAGAGTGCCTATGGGACGTTCCTGGAATGCGGCGATGAATCTCGAGTCGTTGGACTCGTAGATTCTTGCCGGACCGCTGTTATCAAGAATCTCTGAAGTAGCATCGGCAATTACCCACTTCCCACCAACGTATGCGCGAACCGCTGTGTGCCAGCGGTTCCAGCTATCAAACACTATTGCCGGAATTCCAGCTGAGCGGAGCATAGCCGCCAGCTCAAGCGCAGAATCGGCGCAAACACCTGTTGGAGTCCTCCAAATATCCGCAATACTCGGAGGCCAAAGAGCATATAAAGTCGTTTTGTATGCCTTCGAACGCTTCACCCAGTCGGCAATGGCTATCAGCTTGGCGTAATCGTCCGTCAAGCTGAAAGTCAGTTCCTCAACCTTCGCCAAAAGCTCCGGAGGATATTGCTCGCCCTGCCATTCATAACGGATGGGCTGGCCCAAGTACATTTTCGGGTCGTCGGGCGAAGTTGAGACATCGTATGTGCGCGGGACCGGATCGAACCACGGGTAAGGATAGTCGGCGTTTGACGACCGGAAGATGTGCTTTCTTACGGCACGCTCTCCTGGGGTCATCATCGCTTCCTTCTCTTGTGCCCAGGTACATCCGGCTGCCAGTATCAGGAACAAAACAAGGCATGCTCTTTTCATTGTCCCCTCCCTTTCTTATCTTTTGCGCTTTGCAGCGCCGTTTTTAGTTTTAGGTTGCTGGTAAAATTTATAGCACGGAATAATTAATATAGCAAGAGGTATAAGAAAAAGCCCCAGAATCTCCCTTGAGGCAAGTATACAGAAGCGAACCGCTACTGCCGGATAATTCCAGCTCAAACGAGTCCACAAAAAAATCCGCTTTTAGAGAATTTTTCTTCTGTGCGGGCGACTGGATTTGAACTGGCAACCCCTGCCGTGACAGGGCAGTGCTCTAACCAAATTGAGCTCCGCCCGCATTTTTGAATTATCCTGACACTTTCTGAGGGAAAATCAATCTCAGATTATTCTTTTGGCTACTATCAGTGGTTTGCATTTCCGGGCAATTTTTTCCAAAGAAGCGATTGCTTTTTTTGCCCAAAATTCCTTATGATTTGGTCGCCAAACGAAGCGAGGCGAATCTTAAAACCTTGCAATTTCCTCTCTGGTGGACCTACGGGGAATCGAACCCCGATTTTCCGGATGTCCCGAAAGGCTTTGGTGGACCCTAGGAGATTCGAACTCCTGACCTCCACATTGCAAATGTGGCGCTCTACCAACTAAGCTAAGGGCCCACCAAAACCATGCGGGATCCCGACTTCGCCATTATAATATTAAAAAGTGCGTTGGGACAAACCGGATGCTCTGCCACTAAGCTATAGGCCCTATCCATTAATCCTGTTTAATTCCACTAAAGATTTTTGGATCTCCTCTAAGATTTGATGTTTTTTCTGGGAATCCGTTTCCGCTAGAAAGCGATTAATTAAGCTTTTATCCAGCTGGTCAAAGTTGTCAGCATATTTATCAATCCACTCGGAGACGCAAACATTCCTTTCCGTCTCATCCTCCATTCCCACAATCTTACAAAACTCCTTAATCAATTCTCCCTGAATCAGGTAATGCTCCTTCTTGGGCGGCTTTTCTTTCTTCAAGTCCGATTGCAGTTCTGGTTTCGGGCCCATATTTTTAAACGACGCAAGAAATTATAAACTGACACCAAAATATCCGTCAAAATCATTTATCAAGCTCAAAAATTTTTCGTTCAGGCCGTTGATTTCTTCAGTTTCCCTGTTAATGTCATCAATTATTTTATTCATCTTGTCGTAATCGATGCTCTTCTCAAAAAGACTGTCTTTGATAAGAATCAACAGCTGATTGAGAAGGTCGTTGTAGTTAATCAATTTCTGAACTAAAACAGTTTCGGCACTCAATGCTTCCAAAGCAGCCCGTCCGGCTCTTTCCGGATGAATATAAGGAACAGCACTGGTCATCTTGCTTAGTTGTTCGGTAAGCAATATGGCTTTCTGCCTAGATTCGTTGTTCTTTTGAAGCTGGAGAATAACAATGTCCAGAGCTTGTTTTTCTTTTTCGTCCCCCTCCAAGGTTTGAATTCCTTTCAGATTGGCAGAAATTTCATTGGCGGCGGAAACTATCTCTTCGGCATATTTGGAAGCCTCTTCTCTTCCCTGACTAAAAGCCGGGGGGACTTCCACTTTCGAAAGGGGCGAGAAAACAAAAACGCCAAAACTAATTAAAAACAGGGCGATGATAGCAATAATAATCCATCTGGCTTTTTTGGAGATTCTTGAAAACCAAATTTTTAACATATGTCGGTAGTATCAATATTACCCCAAAAATATTGAAATAATCAACTCTGTATGCTATTTTATTTTTGTTAAATGCTGTTAGTTGCAAACTAAGAATTAACTTCCCGCGGGTATCGTATAGTGGTAATACCCCAGTTTTCCAAACTGGCGCCAGGGGTTCGATTCCCCTTACCCGCTCAAATCTAAAATCCCCGAAAGGGGATTTTAGATTTGAGTATATTTATGATTCCGCTCGAACCTATTTTATCAAAAATTCCTGAAAAAATCCACTCGCTCCGCCCCACCGCCGCTCGCTGACGCTCGTCACCCCGCAAAAAAGTTTTCTTCGCATTTTTTGATTTGGCGCGCGATTTCTTTTTCTTCTAAAAGGAAAAGAAAACTTTTTTGCTGGGTTCTGCTCTGAACGAGCAGGGCGGCGGGGCTTCGCTTCGGCTTGGGCGGGGCAGAATTCTCCCCACACCCCCCTTCCGCCTCGCCCTCGCTTGGGCTGGCGAAATTTTTTGCGGCTATTGACATAATTTATGGCGTTTGCTGCACTTTACTATGATAAAGTATGAACAAAACAAGGATAAGTAAAAAATGGTTAAATCAAGACACAAATAGCCTTTTCCGGGTCATCTTGGATTTAGATAATCTTACAGAGGCGAGAAATTTTTTCAGGGATTTACTCACTGAAAAGGAACTACTGGAATTTGCCCAAAGGTGGAAAGTTGCGAAAATGTTGTCGGCGGGAAAGGCATATGTTGATATTGAGAAAGAAACTGGCATGAGTTCCACTACTATCGCAAGAATTCAACGCTGGTTGAAAAGTGGAATGGGCGGCTACAAATTGATGATTAAGAAAGAAAAAATATGAATCAGAAAATTTTAGTAAAAAACAATAACATTGTTAACATTCATCATCACAACCAATTCTTCCGAGAAGAGATTGGTTGTGTTTGGCGTTAATTTTTAAATCGCTTCCACACGGTCAATCCCTTCTCAGAAGGGATTTTTCTTTTCTAGGAAGGGTAGCACCTTCACAACAACCAAAAAAAGAAAGGAGTGGAAGCAATGAAAGAGCAAGACGCTGGAGTAAAGTGGTTCAACACCGTGTTTTATCCACAGAAAAAGACGGGAAGGGCAGTCAGATACGAAGACGGAATCTTGCCCCGCCTGCGGGAAAAAGAGATTACACTCTTTACGCCATGGGGGCCAAGATACAGTTGGGAAAGCCGCGGCGCGGTCATTCGGGATAGCGACAGAGAAGCAGAAGTTCTTGATTTCCTTGTCGCGTTACTGGGCGAGTTGCGCCAGAACATGCCAGACAAAAATTTCCGCTGGGTGTTCCTAGGCGCGGATTTGTACGGCACTCGTATCAACAATCTGCCCGTCGAGGTGGTCGCAAGTTACTTCGACAGCTTGGTTCAATGGTTGCGTCGCGTATTGCCGATTGCGGAATTTCGGCTCTGGTCGCAACTCGATAGTGTCGCCGAAGAGTATCGGCAAGAAGTCCGCGCAAACTTCGACAACCTCATCAGCTACAGCGTTTTGTCTCGTGCCAACCAAACAGCGCGAGCAATGGGAAGAAACAGCTCCGCGAAGGAATATCTCGTCGAGCGTCTTGCGGAGGCGATGTTCATCGAACGCACTCTAAAACCAATCAAAATCTCCTGTGTCGCAAGACACAAAGATGACGATGTTGATTGGGAGTTGCCCCGCCTCTACTTTCTTCCGGAGCGTCTTCACGCCCCTTGGTTGTAGCGTAACCGGAGGGAGTACGAGAGAAATCTCCTACTCCCTCCATTCTTTATCTTTAATGAATTTGAAATTTAATATATAATTAAAAAACTTATGGACTATCAAAACATTTTACAACAAGCAATTGATTTACACATTCACATAGGGCCGGAAATAATTCCGAGAAAGTTTACCTTGCCCGAATTAGTTGATTACGAAAAAGGGAAGCTCAAAGGCATTGGTGTAAAAAATCACTTTTTCTCGACAATAGCAATGGGTAAACAGTCAGCACAAGACGGAAGCCCTTCTGTTATTAACTCCGTAGTTTTGAATCATTATGTCGGGGGTTTTAATCCTGATATTATACGGGCATCTGCTGAATTGTCCGAAAAACCAATCATTGTTTGGTTTCCAACTTTACACACGGAAGAATTTTTGCAGAGTCAAAAGTTTGAAATTCCCGAGGAATGGATTGATCCAAAAATGCGAAGGCGGCTAAAATTGCGTCCAACAGAAAAAATAAAAGCACTTTCCGTTTTTGATAATGGGAAAATTAGCAAAGAAGTTAAGATGGTTTTATATTCCATTAAAGAAAATGGCGCAATTTTAGCGACGGGTCACCTTTCGTGGCAGGAATCATATGAGTTAGTAAAATTTGCTATCGAGAAAATCGGTATTAAAAAGATTGTAATCACCCACCCGATTTATCAAAAAATTGATATGCCGATTAAAATTCAAAAAGAACTTGCAGAATTGGGTGCTTTGATAGAGCACTGCTATTCAATGTACTCAATAGACAAAATTCCGATGGATAAAATCGCGCAGCAAATTAAAGATGTTGGAGCAGATAATTGTATTTTGTCGTCCGATGTTGGACAAACTTTCAGCAAAAGTCCAAGCGAAGCACTAACAGATTTTATTTCTTTGCTTAAAAAAGAAGGTGTAACAGAAAATGAAATTAAAACCATGTTGATAAAAAATCCAGAGCGACTTGTTAGATAGTATCTTAAGCCGCAAAAAATTTCGCCAGCCCAAGCGAGGGCGGGGCGGAGCGAGTGGATTTTTTCAGGAATTTTTGATAAAATAGGTTCGAGCGGAATCATAAATATACTCAAATCTAAAATCCCCGAAAGGGGATTTTGTTTATTCCTATATACTAAATACTAACTATCAGATACTAGATTCAAAACATCAGCCACCCCGGTTTGAAAATTAAAAGAATTCCCAAAATCAAAAGAATGGCTCCACCAATCAGGCGCGACCAGCGGGCATATTTTCCTGAAAGTCCGGTCAACTGGAGCGTGGTCATCGCAATTATAAAAACGATGATATCATCCAACATGTAGAAAACAATATAAAGAACCAGATAGAAATAGTAAGAGAGGACGGAAAGCTGACTCAAAGACAGAATTTGAGTATAAACTGCCGGCAGACCTGCCGAACACATCAGTTCTATTAAATTAACCGACGCTCCCAGCAAAATTATCCCCGCCAGAGCCAGCCAGAAATTTTCTTTTTTGACTGTTTCTTTTAGTTTTTCAAAAACAGTTCTCTTTTTTTCCGAATCCTCCACGGCACAAACGGCTACCGGCTTGGTGAAATATTCTTTCAAGCTCCAAACGCCTCCCCCCACTGCCACCAGGCCAATAACCGGTCGTACCCAGACAATAAATCCGATGAACAAAAGAAGATTGAGCCAGGCCGCCATAAAAATAAAATAAACCAGTCCCGAAACGATAATAAAAGCCGTTCCTAAAATCCACATCCGGGTCCGGTTTTGCATCTCCAGAAGAAGCCCGATAAGAAAAATCAGGACCCACATAGCGCAGGGATTAAATCCGTCCACCAATCCGAAAACTGCTGTCAAAAGAGGCAAAGAGAGATTTTTTGTCTTCACTTCTCCGATTAAAGGAAAGGTAATTGATTCCGGAATAGCTGGATTTATTTTTTCCTCCGCATCGGGTCTTTGTTCATCTTCAAATAAGGAGGCCAAGGGGTCGGGGCAGGAAGTTGCCAGACATTCTTTTACTTTCTTTTCAATCTCTTTTCCGGTTGTCTGGTCGCTTGTGTAGCCGACCACTGACCAGTTACCCACAACCGTGAAGGGAATCCCGGAAACAGTAGTATTTAGCTTTTTTTCCGCTTCTGTCAAGAGTTTTTGGTTATCGGTGTTGTACCAAACCTCAAAATCTTTTATCTCCAAGTTTGAATATTTAGTTTCAAGCGTTTTTAGAAAAACTTCTTCGTCAGCGCAGTGAGGACATCCGTCTCCCCAAAAAAAATAAAGAGTAGTTATGTTAGGTTTTTCCTGAGCCAATGAAGAATTAAAAACAAAAAACACCCCAAACAAAAAGAGTATCAGTAAAAAAATCTTTCTCAAAGAGAACATAAGCAAAGGATAACAAAAACAGAGGTGGGTATCAACGAAAAATTTTTCTCCCATCGGCTAATTTGTACGAATTAGACAATAGAGAAAGTTAACATCACATTAAATTGATGCATCAAAAAAACCTTTATTTTCAAAAAAATATAGCTTAGGATAGTAGCGCGGGCCCGTAACTCGATAATGGAACGCAGTCCCGCCCATACTTTGTATAAGCGGGATTGCGATTTGTTGTCCTGCCGAAGACAGGAACAAATCGGGAACATTCGCACATGCCCCGCACCAAATTTACGGGGGCATGGTAGAGTGGCAACACGTGGCATTCGCATTGCCAAGACCCGGGTTCGATTCCCGGTGCCTCCACTTCAAAAATTTTGGTGCGGGGTTGCGCAGATGCGAGTTCGATTCTCGCTAGGTCCACACGACAAAATCAGAACCTTTTTTGAGCAAAACCCCGACTGATTTACCCCTTCGCGCACCCCTTCATTCAGACCATCGCAGAATGAAGGGGTAGCACGGC